>CEWG01105000.1_pt1 | contig 29784 bp, 31 predicted proteins | sample 361411 | NCBI WGS metagenome assembly CEWG01 (sample SAMEA2622173, study PRJEB7988) | marine metagenome | biome: marine biome (ENVO:00000447); feature: surface water layer (ENVO:00002042); material: "saline water (ENVO:00002010), including plankton (ENVO:xxxxxxxx)" | depth 5 m | reverse complement strand
ATGCCAAAAGGCAGTTTTTCCCTCAGAATTTTTCCATGTGAACAACTGAATTTCACCATCCTCATCCAGAGGTGTACTCACCTCGACAACCTCATTATTATATTTGGCAGATAGAACATTTCTAGCTAGTCCTTCACTAATACTTTTGGCTACCTCATATACTGTAGTTCCTTTTTCAAAGTTTCTTTTCGAGTTGTCTGGAAATTTTATCTGAATCATAAACTATTAGTCACGGCAAATATAGTTTACTGTCCTGAGTGATACAATTTTATGAGGATTTAGTTTTTTTCTGCCCAAGTAGTCCATTTATTAATACTTTTATTGCCCAAAATCCATAGATTATTGCGGTAATACATAAAATAATTCCGATAATCAAGACTATCCAGAAAAATGGATGTTCTTCATTTTTAAATGCCTGATATATTACAACTGGTGAAAAAAAGCTCAGCACAATAAATATACCCATTTTAAGAATTCCCTTTTTAATCTTACGGCTATTCACGAATTATTTTTATTACTTCTCTTATACTTTTATATTTTTCTAATAATTTCCTAGCATTTATTTCATCTATAGATAACTCTTCCATTAGAATTCTTGAGGCTCGCTCCAAAAGTTTGTTGTTAGACGTTTGAATATCAATCATTTTATTTCCTTTGACCCTTCCTAGTTTTATCATGGTAGCGGTAGTAATCATGTTTAAAATTAATTTTTGAATTGTGCCACCCTTCATGCGTGTACTTCCTGTGACAAATTCAGGACCAACGACTACTTCAATTGGAAATTTGCTGGCTAAAGCAAGTGGACTATTGGGGTTACAAGTGATTCCACCTGTACTTATTTTTTTTTCCCTACAAAATTGAATTGCACCGACTACATATGGTGTTGTTCCAGAGGCAGCAATCCCAATGACAAAGTCATTTTCATCAACTTTATGTTGTTTTAAATCTTTCCAACCCTGTTCAAAGTCATCTTCAACATTTTCGATTGATTTATTAAGAGCTTCAAATCCTCCTGCAATCAAACCTTTAACCATTTCTGGATTTGTACCAAAAGTAGGAGGGCATTCTGAAGCATCTAATACACCAATTCGACCACTTGTTCCAGCTCCTATATAAAAAAGTCTACCACCTTTTTTTAGCTTAAATACTATCTCACTTATCAATACTTCAATTTTTTGTAATTGTTTGCCAACGGCTTCAACTGCTTTTATATCTTCATTATGAATTCCAAGTAAAAGTTCTTTAATGGATTTAGATTCTAGCGACTCGTAATTTGAATCTTTTTCAGTAATTTTTTCAAAATTCATAGAGCTTATATAAAATGTTAAAATTATGAGGACAGAACTAATTAAAATCAATTGGTTAGCTAGCTCTAAATGAATTATAAAACCAAAATCATAATTATTAAAATGGACAAAGAAACAATTCTAAAAGTAATATTAAATTCTTTAAATTATTAAAGGACAAATTTTTTGTTTGCGTTATAATTTTAATATTACTAAACTTTTAATTTATTGTCTAAGTTTTCTTTCAAAGTAGATAAAAATTCCCTGGTAGACAAATAGTGAGTTTCATTTAATTTTTCCTTATAAATAAGCACTGCAAGATCTTTGGTCATTTTACCACTCTCTACGGTATCAATACAAACAGCTTCAAGGGTTTGACAAAATTCAATTAATGATTTATTATTGTCTAATTTTCCTCTGTGAGCTAATCCCCTTGTCCATGCAAAAATTGAAGCGATAGGATTAGTAGAGGTTTCTTTCCCTTTTTGATGTTGTCGGAAGTGACGAGTTACTGTACCATGGGCAGCTTCCGCCTCCATAATTTCTCCATCAGGGGTAACAAGAGTAGATGTCATGAGTCCTAATGAACCAAATCCTTGTGCTACTGTATCAGACTGAACGTCACCATCATAGTTTTTACAAGCCCAGACAAATCCACCACTCCATTTCATAGCTGCAGCTACCATGTCATCTATAAGACGATGTTCATACGTAATCCCCGCAGCTTGAAATTTATCTTTAAATTCTTTTTCAAATACCTCTTGAAAAATATCTTTAAACCTCCCATCATAAGCCTTCATTATAGTATTTTTTGTAGAAAAGTACAAAGGCCATCCTTTATCTAGAGACCTGTTCATACAAGATCTTGCGAATCCATAGATTGAGGAATCTATATTATACATACTCATCGCCACTCCATTTTCTTGGAAATTGTAAACTTCCCAGGAGATTGGCTTGCTTCCATCTTCAGGGGTAAAAGTCATTGTTAATTTACCTTTACCGTTGATTATAGAGTCTGTAGCTTTATATTGGTCACCAAAAGCATGTCTACCTATGCAAATTGGTTTTGTCCACCCCTGAACATAACGCGGAACGTTTTTCATTATGATGGGCTCTCTAAAAACAGTACCACCAATAATATTTCTAATAGTTCCATTAGGAGAACGATACATTTTTTTTAATCCAAACTCTAGCATACGGTCCTCGTCAGGAGTAATGGTTGCACATTTTATTCCAACTTTGTGAATATTAATTGCATTGGCGGCATCAATCGTAATTTGGTCTTCAGTCTCATCTCTAGATTGGATGCCTAAATCATAATATAATAATTCAATATCAATATACGGTAAGATTAGCTGTTCCTTGATAAATTTCCATATGATTCGGGTCATTTCGTCTCCGTCTATTTCTACGACAGGATTAGTGACTATAATTTTAGACATTTAAATTTAAATTTAAGGTTCTGTAAATATAGTGAAGCACCTTTTGTTTTTTTCAAGAGGTTATTTTTTTTTTGAAGAAGATTAAAAAAAGGTCTTAAAAGCAGTTTATTTTTCTTTAATTCTGGCTTTTTTTCCTCTTAATTCCCTAAAATAGAAAATTTTGGAGCGTCTGACTTTACCTTTTTTATTTACTTCAATTTTTTGAATTGTAGGTAAGTTAAAAGGAAAAATTCTCTCTACTCCAACTGTTCCAGACATTTTTCTAATCGTAAATGATTTTGAAAGACCCTCCCCTCTAACTTGTATTACAACGCCTTTGAAAAACTGGGTTCTTACTTTCTCACCTTCCCGAATTTCATAGTAAACAGTAATGGTATCTCCAGAAGAAAAAATAGGAAAATCTTTTTTAATGATATATTCCTGTTGAACAAAATTAATTAGTGATTCCATTAAATAAAATTATGTTGCCAAAGAAATAAAAACCATGTACTAATTGACAATTTGCAAATTTAAAACTAATTTTTATTTATACAACTGATATAATAATAAATTAAAAAGTCACGTAACTTACTTTAGAGAAGATCAGGACGCCTTTTTTTTGTCTTTTTTAATGCTTTATTTTCTCTCCATTTATCAATTTTAGGTGTATTACCTGAGATAAGAATACTGGGAACTTTCCACCCTTTAAACTCAGCTGGTCGAGTATAAATTGGAGGTTCCAATAGGTTATCTTGATAGCTATCAGTTAATGCAGACGTTTCATCGCCTAAAACTCCTGGAATTAACCTGATTATACTGTCACACAACACAGCTGCTGCGAGTTCCCCTCCAGAAAGAACAAAATCACCAATTGAAATTTCTTTAGTAACCAAGTGATCTCTTACCCTTTGATCTACCCCCTTATAATGTCCGCAAATAACTACAATATTTTGTTTTGTTGACAACTCATTTGAGATTTTTTGATTTAATTTTTCTCCATCTGGAGTCAAATAAATTATTTCATCATATGAATTATTTTTTTTAAGGTATTTAAGGCAGTTGTCAATTGGTTCAATTTTCATAACCATACCTGAACCACCCCCAAAAGGGTAGTCATCAACTTGTTTTTGTTTGTTCAAAGCATAATCTCTTAGGTTATGAAAATTCACATCAACTTTTTTTGATAGGATTGCACGTTTTAGAATAGAAACCTCAAAAGGGCTTTTCAGCAGTTCAGGAAAAAGAGTTATTATGTCTATTTGCATCTAATACAAACATTTTAATAATTAATCCAATCAAACTTTTTTGAAATCTAATTGACTTTATAAATAATAAAAATCATTTTTTTAAAAAAAGCATTATAGTTTCATCTATTTTGATAATAGTAGATCTTATTCAAATACTATTCGCTCCTTTTCTCCATTTGGTTTTAAAAAAAGCATACTTGAAAGTGAGTTAAGTGTGATTGAATCAATATCAGATATATCATTAACTTTTTTATTATTAACTTCCAGTAGTACATAACCCTCCTCAATACCATATCTATATAAACGACTATTGAAAATATCCTTTATAATTACTCCATTTTTAAGATTAAAAAGATCTTTTTCCTTTTCGTTTAAATTTTTAACTTCCATCCCAATAAATTGGGTTACGCTTTTCTTTTTTAAGCTTACTATTGTATTTTGATTGATTTCATCTCTGGTAAAATTTAATCTTACATTTTCTCCTGGTCTTTTTGTAGACAAGTAACCAGTTAGGTCAGAAAAAGAATTAATGATTACCTCATCAACTTTTTTAATTATATCTCCTTTTTTTAAACCAGCTTCTTCGGCTCCCATTCCCTCTATAACTTCTCCAATCAAAAAACCTTGAGTGTCTTCAATTTCAAATTTCTCAGCAATCTCTGTGTTAAGGGCACTACCTGAAACACCCAAAAGCCCTTTTTGAACATTACCATATTCAATAAGGTCTTCAAAAACTTTTCTTACAATATTACTTGGAACAGCAAATGAGTAGCCAACGAAACCTCCTGTAATAGAGCTAATCGCAGTGTTGATTCCTATTAATTCTCCACTAGTATTAACTAAGGCACCTCCGCTATTACCCATATTAACTGCAGCATCAGTTTGAATGAATGATTGATTTTTGCTATCTCTATCATTCAAATCCCTTGATTTTGCACTTATAATACCTGCAGTAACCGTTGAGTTTAAATTAAACGGATTGCCTACTGCAAGAACCCACTCTCCAATTTTACTGTTATCAGAGTCTCCAAAGGGAATAAAGGGCAGATTTACGTCACTGTTAATTTTTAAAACTGCAAGGTCTGTATTGGGGTCAGAACCTATGATTTCAGCAGTGTAAGTTTTATTTTTATTAGTAGTTATTTCTATTTCGGATGCATCCTCAATAACATGATAGTTAGTAATAATCATTCCATCTGGAGAAATTATCACACCTGATCCAGTTCCAACTCTCTTATTTATTTCTTCATCCTCATTTCCATAAAAGTTTCGATACCACCAAGGAATATTATTTTTTTGAATACTTGTATTTTTAACATGAACCACAGCATTTACAGTTTTTTCAGCTGCAATTGTGAAATCAGTCATTTCAGCTGGAACTTTACTTGCATTGAAACTGTAAGTAGTAGGAAGAAGGGTAGGTAGTTTTTCCTTGTTTTCAATTAACTTTTTCTCATTATTTGAAAAATAATTAAAAGCAACTATAGCAAAAAAAGCACTGATTAAGGATATTGTAAAGGTATTCAGGGTAGATTTCATTTTATTTTAATTTATTTATGCAAATTTATAAAAATCTACATTTTCTATTATTCCTTTAACTACTATTTAACAAAAGGGAAGTAGGTCAAATTTACCTAAATTTGCAAGTATGAATTTTGATTTTAGAAAATATCAAGGTGCGGGAAATGATTTTATCATTATTGATGATAGGTTAAAAAATTTTCCTGAAGATAATGTTAACTTGATTAGCCGACTTTGTAACAGAAATATTGGAATTGGTGCAGATGGAATGATATTAGTTCAAAACTCAAAAATAGGGGATTTTAAAATGCGCTTTTTCAATGCAGATGGATACCCAGGTACACTATGTGGTAATGGGGGGCGATGTGTTTTCGCGTTTGCAAGACATTTAAATATAATTAATGATAAAGCTTCTTTTGAAGCCTCTGACGGCCTTCATTTCGCCATTATAAAAAAAGATAACCTTGTATGCATTGACATGAATGATGTTAAGAATATAACTAAGAATGGTAATTCTCTTTTCTTGGATACAGGATCTCCTCATCATCTTGAATTTGTTGAAGATGTATCAAAAATAAATGTTAATGATGAAGGTGCTAATATTCGTTATGGAAAAACGTATCCAGATGAAGGAACTAATGTTGACTTTATTGAATTAATTGATGAAAAAAAGATTAAAATCAGAACATATGAGAGAGGGGTGGAGAGAGAAACATTGGCCTGTGGGACTGGTGCTGTTGCAGCTGGAATAGGTGCACATTATTTGGGTTTAACTAAGTCCAATAATATTAACATTTCCACTTTGGGTGGGAATCTTAAAGTCGAATTTAATAAGTTAATGAATCGATATACCAATATTAAGCTGATTGGTCCGGCTGAATTTGTTTTTTCAGGTAATTTTGAAATAAAATGATTAATTATCAAAACGATTTGGTTACTATCAGGGCTTTAGAACCTGAAGATTTAGATTTTTTGTTTGATACCGAAAACGATACTGAATTGTGGAAATACTCTAATAGGTTTTATCCTTATTCCAAAAGCTTACTAAAAAACTACATTGATAATGCTGACAAAGATGTTTTTGTAACCCACCAAATAAAGTTCGCTATTACTGACACGAAACATATTGTAATTGGTTTTATAGATTTATTTGATTTTGAGCCACTCCACCATAGAGCTGCGATTGGTTTGATGATAAGTAGTTCGAAGAGGGGAAAGGGATATGCAACTGCTGCACTTCAATTGATTGAGACGTATGGAAAGGAGAGACTTCAGTTACACCAGTTCTATGCTAATATTGCGTCCGAAAATAAATATTGTATTAAACTTTTTGAGTCTCAGCATTTTTCTTTGGTAGGAAAAAAAAGAGATTGGAATTTTTATGAGGGAAAGTTTCATGATGAAATGATATATCAGAAAATTATTTAGAAATGTACCGGAAAAAATTATTTTTTTTAGTTGTTATATTCGGATTGGTATTTGGATTATACTATTTTTCAGTTTTTTACAAGACTTTTTTTTTAGATAATACTAACTTTAAAGATGAGGTGGTTTATATATATATTAACGAGGGAGAAACTTTTGAATCGTTATGTAATAAATTGACCCCTTTTTTAAACTCTGTCTTAGACTTTAAGCTTGCAGCTAAAAAGAAAGGTTATTATAATCGGGTTAAGCCTGGAAAGTATGGATTATATAAAGGCAGTAATAATAATCAGATAATTAATTCACTCAGGTCTAAAAACCTAACAGTTTTGGTAACATTTAATAATCAGGAAAGACTTGAAAATCTTGCTGGTCGTGTTGCAAAGCAAATAGCTCCTGATAGTCTTACATTACTAAAAGCATTTCGTGATTCAGAATTTTTAATGCAAAATGGTTTTACTCTAGATACTGCATTGAGTATGTACCTCCCAAATACTTATGAATTTTTTTGGAATACCTCATCAATTAAATTTAGAGATAAGATGTTAAAATCATACAAAAATTTTTGGACAGAAAATAGAGTTAAGAAAGCAAATAAAATTAAATTAACTCCAGATAAAGTTATTAGCCTGGCTGCAATAGTCCAAAAAGAAAGTCAAAAAACAGATGAGCAACCTAAAGTTGCGGGTGTATATATTAACAGACTTAATAGAAAAATGAAATTACAGGCTGACCCTACTGTCATATACGCCCTGAAATTAAAAAATAAAAATTTTGATACTGTAATTAAAAGAGTTTTATATAAAGATTTAAAAATAAAATCTCCATTTAATACATATCAGTATAGCGGTTTACCTCCAGGCCCCATTACAATGCCTGATCTTTCAACTGTAGAGGCAGTTTTAAATTTCGAAAAACATGATTTTCTGTATTTTGTTGCGAATCCAAATAAACCTGGTTATCATATTTTTTCTACAAACAGTAAGGGTCATGCGAAAAATAAAAAAATATATACTGATTGGCTTAATCGAAACCGCGTCTATAGGTGACTTTTATGGTGGATGATAAAAATTGCTGGCTTTTTAGGAATCTTGCGTTTTTTCTTTTTCCAGTTAGAAATGGAACAGGTTTTAATAAATTCATCTGGCTCAGTAATATTGCAAGCTATGCAGAGCTGTGTTTTTGATTTTAATGAATTTATTAATTCTTTATAAACTGTTTCATTTCTGTAGGGTGTTTCGATAAAAATTTGAGATTGATTTTCTTTATTTGACTTATATTCATAATACTTAATCATTTTTTTTCTAGAATTTTTCTCTATTGGAAGATATCCATTAAATGCAAAATTTTGACCATTCATTCCTGAACTCATCATTGCCATTATAATAGAAGATGGGCCTGCCAGGGGTTTAACAATTATTCCTAATTGATGCGCTTTCTCTATAATTATAGAACCTGGGTCTGCAATACTTGGACAACCTGAGTCAGAAATTAATCCCATATTTTTTCCCATTATACATGGATTTAAGAAATTTTCGACATTTGCCATTTCAGTGTGTTTGTTTAGTTTTTCTAATCTAAGTTCAGATTGAGCTTTTTCAGGACAAATTTTTTTTATAAACCTTCTAGCCTCTTTTTCATTTTCAACTATAAAAAATTTTAGGTTTGAAATTGTTTTTTTAATTGAGATTGGTAGAGTTTCAATTGGTAAATTTTCTCCAATTGGACTTGGTATCAGGAAAAGCTTTGAGGACATTCTATAGAAATCTTTAATTAGATTTATTTTTGATAAACCATTAGTTAAGCGAGAACAGCAAATATTTCAAAGGCAAACCATCAGAATGGCCAAATTCAAATAAATATATTTAGAGAGTAAGTTTTTGATTAAGGTCCTCTACGTATTTTCTAAATTGTTTATCAGTAAAACTGAGGTTATCAACTGTTTTGCAAGCATGGAGAACTGTAGCATGATCTCTTTTACCTATTTGACTACCTATACTTGCCAAGGATGCTTTAGTAAACTTTTTAGCAAAATACATTGCTAATTGCCTTGCTTGAACAATATGTCTCTTTCTGGTCTTTGATTGTAATGTGGCAATATCCATTTGAAAATATTCTGAAACTACTTTTTGGATATAATCTATTGAAACCTCTCTTTTTGTATTTTTTACAAACTTATTTACTATTTCTTTAGCTAATTCTAAATCAATATCCACTCGATTAAAAGATGATTGAGCAATAAGTGAAATAATAGCACCCTCTAGTTCTCTAACATTTGTTTTTATATTTTTAGCAACATATTCAACTATGTTTTCATCAATTGTTACACCATCACGAAATAGTTTATTTTTAAGTATTGATATTCTAGTCTCTAAATCTGGTACTTGAAGCTCTGCAGATAGTCCCCATTTGAATCTTGACAATAGTCGCTGTTCAATATCTTGCATATCTACGGGTGCCTTATCTGATGTAACAATGACTTGTTTTCCGTTTTGATGTAGATGATTAAAAATATGGAAAAAAACATCTTGTGTCCCAGATTTTCCTGATAAAAACTGAACGTCATCTATTATTAGAATATCAATTACTTGATAAAAATGGATAAAATCATTCCGGGTATTTTTTTTGACAGATTCAATATATTGCTGAGTAAATTTCTCCGCAGAAATATACAAAACTGTCTTTTCAGGATATTTTTCTTTAATTTCAACTCCAATTGCGTGCGCTAGATGTGTTTTACCTAAACCCACACCTCCAAAAATCATCAATGGGTTAAAAGAGGTGCCTCCTGGTTTGTTGGAAACGGCCATACCCGCAGATCGAGCTAATCGGTTAGAATCACCTTCTAAAAAGTTTTCGAAATTGTAACTTGGGTTTAGTTGAGACTCAATTTGTAAATTTCTAATACCTGGAATTACAAATGGATTCTTTAATTCACTGGTGAAAGTATTTAATGGTGCATCTACTTGCTGAGAATCTAGACGCTCACGGTTGTTACTGGGTATACTTTCTGTAAATGGAATTTTATTTCCAAAAGTATTTTCCATTTTAATAACATAGATTAAGCGTGCATCTTTTCCTAATTCGCGAGTTAGGGCAACTTTTAGGATTTTAACATAATGTTCCTCCAGCCATTCGTAAAAAAACTTACTTGGAACTTGAATACTAAGAGAGTTCTCAGTTAATTTAATAGGATTTATTGGCTTAAACCAAGTTTTGAATGCTTGCTGTTGGATGTTATCCTTGATAAAAATCAAACAATTATCCCAAATTTTTTCTGCAGAAGCGTCCATTAAAAACTAAATACTGTGATTTGATTTATGTTTAATATTAATAGATTTATTGTATTCAAACCTACTTACAAATATTGAAATAAAAAACTTAAAAAAAACTTTTTTTCTGGTTGATTTTTTAATTTTTTTTTTTGAAATTATAGACCATTATTTTAATTGATAAAAAATTAAAAGGTTCAAACTTTGATAGAGTTTTCTACAGTGCCATTTAGAGTTAGGTATTCTGAAACAGACCAAATGGGTTTTGTTCATCACAGTAACTATCTGAAATACTTTGAGATGGCTAGGATTGAATGGCTTAATTCAATAGGTTATTCATACAAAAAACTTGAGGAGGAGGGGATTGTTATGCCTGTCCTAACAGCAGATTTAAAATTTAAAAAACCTTGTTTTTTTGATGACTTACTTACTGTACACCTTTCTGTAAATGAAATACCTAAAACAAGGATTTTTTTTAAATATATGATTACCAATCAATTGAAAAATAAAGTAGCCTATGGAAATACAAGTTTGGCTTTTTTAGATACCAGAAAAAGAATTCCTATTAGATGTCCAAAAATTTTTATTGACTCAATTCAATCATTATTATAGGTATAGAGTTTGTCGCTTCCAAAAGTTGTTATTGTATGTTCATTTTTATTTAAAATTGGTGAAACAAGTCCATCATTTAGAATCTTTTCAGTTTTAAAAACTCTAGCTTTATCCCATAAACCATTTTTTATAAAATAACTCAATGTTTTTTGCCCGCCCTCAACTATTAAAGACTGAATATTTTTTTCATGGAGTAGTGTAATCAACTTTTTTATTTCTAGACTTTCGTTTTTTCTGATAATATTTTTTGAATTAATTACAATAAGATTATTTTTTTTTTTGTTTTGATATAAAAAAATTTCATTTGTAATTCTATTATTCGGATCAACTATTATCGCCGTTGGGTCATTGCCATACCAATGTCTTGAGGTAAGTCTTGGGTTATCATTTATAGCTGTATTTACTCCGATCATAATTGCTTGTTCTTCAGTTCTCCACTTATGTACTATTTGTTTAGAGAGGTTTTGAGTAAGCCAGTATTTTTCATTAATGTCTTTAGGCGCCATAAATCCGTCCTTACTTTCTGCCCATTTGAGAGTTATGTATGGGCGCTTTTTTTTGTGAAAAGTAAAAAAACGTTTATTTAACTGAAAACACTCTTTTTCTAATATACCCTTCACTACAATACATCCATTTTCTCTTAATCTATTTATTCCTTTGTTGAATACTTTTTTGTTATAGTCTATTGTTCCTAAGACCACTTTTGGTATTTTCATTTTCAAGATTAAATCAGAACAAGGAGGTGTTTTGCCATGATGATTACAAGGTTCTAGATTTACGTATAAAGTAGATTTTTCTAAAATTGACTTATCTTTAATTTTGTCTATTGCCTCTTTTTCAGCATGAGCTCCTCCTGCTTTTTTGTGCCATCCCTCTGAAATGATTTTTCCTTTATAGACAATCACGCATCCAACTAGTGGGTTAGGATAAGTATAACCTAATCCCCTTCTTGCCAAGGTAATGCATCTTTCCATAAATTTTTCATCATCCATACTTAAAATCAGTATTTTTTTTGGAATGAAGTTGTAATGCTAAAATTAAACAAAAAAGATTGTATTAATTTTGGATATGCTATTATCTGAATTTCGTATTTATTTCCGAAAAATATTATCAGAATTTTACTCAAACAGGGAGATTGATACATTTTTTAAAATATTAATAGATTTTTATTTTGATTGGAAGTCAACATTCATTGGCCTTAATCCAAATTATGTTTTGGATTCAAATCAACTTCAGAAACTAAAATTTGCATTATCTGAGCTCGAATTGGGGAAACCTATTCAATACGTTACTAATCAAGCCTTTTTTCTTAATAACGACTTCTATGTCAATGATTCCGTTCTTATTCCAAGACCTGAAACAGAGGAATTAGTTAAATGGGTGCTTGATGACATTAATGAATATAAAATTACATCACCCCACTTAATGGATATTGGAACTGGAAGCGGTTGTATTGCAATTAGCTTGGCAAAAGCTAATAGAGAGATAAAATTGACTGCGATTGATTTATCAAAAGAGGCCTTAATTATTGCAAAGAAAAATGCATCTAAACATAAAGTAAAAATTGATTTTGTTCAAGAAGATATTCAATCATTGTCTCATCTCAACAGAACATTTGATATAATTGTTTCCAACCCTCCTTATATTCACCCTGATGAGAAAAAAGATATTTTACCTAATGTATTAAACCATGAGCCACACATGGCTGTTTTCACACCGAATAATGATCCTATATATTTTTACCGACTAATTATTAATTTTGCATCAAAGGTTTTGAAATCCCTTGGAGGCCTTTATTTGGAAATAAATCCTAAATATTTAGAATTATTAAAGTCAAACTTTTCTAGTAGAAATTTTAGTGAAGTTGAGGTTAGAAATGATATTTTTGGTAAACCAAGGATGCTTAAGGTCATAAAAAAGTAAATGGAAATCAAAGAAAAAATTGAACGTCTAAGAGCTGCTTTACATAAGCATAACCACAATTACTACGTTTTAGATGCTCCTACAATTAGTGATTTTGATTTTGACCAAATGCTCCAGTCTCTTATTGAACTTGAAAAAGCATACCCCGTTTTTTATGATTCTAATTCTCCAACTCAAAGAGTTGGGGGTGGGGTTACAGAAAATTTTAAAACAATTAGACACAGATATCCAATGTATTCTCTTGCTAATACATACTCTAGTCAGGAAATAATACAATGGGTAGAGAGGGTAGAAAAAAGTTTAGGTCATGGCGATTTTAATTTTACATGTGAGTTAAAATATGATGGGGCTTCCATTAACCTTACCTATGAAAATGGAATTTTTGTTAGAGGAGTTACTCGGGGAGATGGTTCTCAAGGAGATGATGTTTCTTTAAATTTAAAGACAATTCCTACTATACCACTTAAATTAAATGGAACCTATCCCAATCTATTTGAAATTCGAGGAGAGATTGTCTTACCAATTGAAGGTTTTGATTTAATAAATGCTGAAAGAGTAAAATTAGGGGAGGACCCATATATGAATCCCAGAAATACAGCGTCTGGCTCATTAAAACTCTTGGATAGTTCACAGGTTGCTAAACGCCCATTAGAATGTTTTCTATATGCAATTGCAGGTTCAAATTTAGAGTTAGACTCTCAAATAGAAGTTCTGCAAAAAGCTAGAAGTTGGGGTTTTAAAGTGCCTAAAAATGAAATTTTAGCAAATACCATTGAGGAGGTATTTAAATATTTGGATTATTGGGAGAAAAATAAAGGTAATTTACCTTATGAGATTGATGGAGTTGTAATAAAAATAAATCAGCTTAGCTATCAGAGAGAATTAGGTCATACAACTAAGACACCAAGATGGGCAATTGCCTATAAGTTCGAGGCTGAAAGAGCCAATACAAAATTATCCTCAGTAGTTTATCAAGTTGGCAGAACTGGTGCTGTTACACCTGTGGCCAATTTAAATCCAGTTTTGTTGTCTGGAACTACCATCAAAAGGGCTTCATTACATAATCAGGATCAGATAGAAAAGTTAGACTTAAGAATTGGTGATTCAGTTATAGTAGAGAAAGGAGGAGAAATTATCCCTAAAATAGTTGCAGTAAATCCATTAAAACGTCCGTCTGAAAGTTTTAAAATAAATTTTATAAGCCATTGTCCTGAATGCAATGCTAAGCTGTTGAAGGAGCAAGGGGAGGCTCAGCATTATTGTAAAAATCATAGTGGGTGTAAACCCCAAATTATTGGTAAAATTCAGCATTTTATTTCTAGGAAAGCAATGGATATTGATAGCTTGGGAAGTGAAACTGTTGTTTTACTTTACGAAAATGGATTACTCAATAATATTGCTGATTTATACGAGCTTAGATATGAGAAAATACTTCCACTTGATCGAATAGCAGAAAAGTCTGCTAAAAATTTAATTAATGGAGTAAAAGCCTCGAAGAAAAAACCTTTTTCTAAAGTTTTATTTGGGTTAGGTATCCGCTATGTAGGCGAAACAGTTGCCAAAAGGTTAGTCAATTCATTTGGAAATATTGATTCATTAATTGCTGCTGACCTTGAGGAGTTTACTTCTATAGATGAAATAGGTAATCGTATTGCTGAGAGTTTAATTGAATTTTTCTCAATTAATGAAAACTTATCATTGATTGATCGTCTTAAACAACATGGATTAAAATTTCAATCAGATATTTATAAAAATGAGGGTGATTTAGCTTTGATGGGTAAAAAATTTGTAATATCTGGTGTATTTGAAAGTCTGTCTAGGGAAGAGTTAAAAAATAAAATTGAATTTAATGGTGGTTTTGTTATGAGTTCAATTTCAAAAAATACAGACTATGTATTGGCCGGGAATGGTATGGGACCAAGTAAGAAAATTAAGGCAGAAAAGTTTGGTATAACAATAATTAGCGAGGATTTATTCTTTAAACTTCTTAATGATTAGCTTAAAAAGTTACTATTTGTTTTATTTGTAACAATTTTGAAATTTAATTGATAATAAGCAATATTTTAAATACTATTATTGGTTAAATTTAATTTCGCTTATGAAAAATTGGTTTAGAAATCTCTTGTTAGAGCGTATTTATTTAAAATCTATAAAGGCATCTAATAAGAAGGTAATAAAATATGGTGAAAAAATTAAAACCATTTCTGTAATCCTTGATAATCGATTGGGAATAGATAAAGATTCTTTTAAAAATATGGCAGAGTCATTTAATTTATCGAAAAAAAATGTTAGAGTTTTGACGTATTACCAATCCCAAAATCAGATTAGTGAGAAAGCTGTAAACAATAGTTTTACTTTTAAAGACATCACTAATTTTGGAATAATTAGTAAAAAGTTAACTAATTTTTGTTCAAAGAAGTCTGACATACTTATAAATTACTATGATAAAAATGATATTAATTTAAAATATATCAGCTCCAAATGCTTAAATAATATAAGTATTGGTTTTACAAATGTTGACCATGAAATAAATGATTTAATTATTGACGTCGATGCAAAAAGTATAGAGCTATTTAAAGAAGAATGTTTTAAGTATTTAAAAACCATCTACAGTTAAAATGAAAGAATTAGTGGGTCATGGTGTGGCATTAATAACTCCTTTTAAAAAAAATGGTGAGGTTGATTATACTGCCATTCCAAAAATAATAGAACATTTGATTAGTGGAGGCGTCGATTATTTAGTTGTTCTTGGAACTACAGGAGAAACCGCTACTTTGAGTGATAATGAAAAAAAACACTTGATATCGACTATCGTTAAGTATAATGCGGGACGTATTCCTCTAGTAATTGGAATTGGAGGGAATAATACTAATCAGGTTATAAAAAATATTAACTCGATTGACCTAAGTCCTTTTGTTGCCATCTTATCTGTTACGCCCTTTTATAATAAACCTAATCAAGAAGGATTGTATCATCATTTTGGTGCTATTGCTAGAAATTCAAGTCTACCCATAGTATTGTATAATGTTCCCTCTAGAACAGGGGTAAATCTTTTACCTCAAACAGTTTTACGTTTAGCAAATGATTTTTCAAAAATAGTAGCTATTAAAGAAGCTGCTGGAGATATCAAACAAGCTCAAACATTGTTAAATATTTGTCCGGGAGATTTCTTAATATTATCTGGTGATGATGAAACATCACTATCAATGCTACTAGCTGGTGCAAAAGGCGTGATTTCTGTAATTGGAAATGCAATTCCTGAAGAATTTTCCAAGGTTGTTTACTATGGAATCGAAGGCTCTGTAAAAGAGGCTTTTCAAACGCAAAATAAAATTTTAGATTTAATTCGTTCTATTTATGACGAGGGAAATCCTACTGGCATTAAAGTATTAATGAGTGCCCTTGGTTTATGTGAAAATTATTTGAGACTTCCTCTAGTGCCTGCTTCTAAGGACTTGTACGATAAATTAAATAGATCCTTTAAAAAATTTATTTAATCATATGTTGTATTACTTTCGATATTAAACTGGAACAAATTATCCAACAGCATTTAATTATTTTAGTAATTTCGCGTAATGGTTAAAATGTTTAATTCCTCTTTAATAGGATTTTTTTTTGCTTTCCTAATTACATCTTGTAATGAGTATCAGAAAATACTTAATAATGAGGATTTAAACCTTAAATATAAAGCTGCTGAGAGTTATTACGAGAATGGGGAATATCGAAGGGCTAATAGAATCTTTGAACAACTTGTTCCATCTTACAGAGGAAAGCCACAAGCAGAAAGATTGATGTATTTTTTTGCAGATACTTATTACCAAACAAAAAATTATTATCTAGCTGCTTATCAATTCGAAAATTTTATTAAATCCTTTCCCAAATCACAAAAAATTATAGAAGCGAATTTTTACTCTGCTAAATCACACTATATGATGTCTCCAGATTATAGTCTAGATCAAGAGGATACTCGAAAAGCAATAAATAAATTACAAATTTTTATAAATAATTACCCAGATTCATCTTTTATGGAGGAATCCAATCAGTTAATTAGTGAATTACAGGTTAAGATCGAGAAAAAAGAATTTGAGATAGCTAAACAATATTATACGATATTTGACTATAGAGCTGCAATAACCGCATTAGATAATTTTATTGCAGAGTTTGTTGGGACAAAATACAGAGAGGAAGCACTCTATTATAAATTTCTCTCCTCATACGAAATTGCCATAAATAGTGTAGAATTTAAGAAACTTGACAGACTAAAAGACCTTAAGGAACTACATACGAATATTGTTCGTTATTATCCTGAAACTTTATTTGAAGAAGATCTAACAAAAAAAATGAAAAATGTTGATAAAGAAATCAATACCTTTGAATAATAAAATATAATTATGACTAAATATAGAAACTCTAGTGCACCATCATCAACGTCAACTTACAATAGAAAAAAGATTGAGTCTCCTACAGAAAATATATACAAAGCTATATCAATAATTGCTAAAAGATCTAATCAGATAAATTTGGATATTCGTAAGGAGCTGCACGAAAAATTAGATGAATTTGCTACCCATAATGATAGCTTGGAGGAAATATTTGAGAATAAAGAGCAAATAGAGGTTTCAAAGTTCTATGAGCGACTCCCAAAACCCCATGCAATTGCAATTGAAGAGTGGTTAAATGAAAAAGTCTATCATCGAAATACAGAAGACCCCAAAGAATAAATTATGAGTGTTCTAAGCGGAAAAAAAATCCTCCTGGGTATTTCCGGTAGTATAGCCGCTTACAAAACCCCTTTCATAGTCAGAATTCTTAAATCCTTTGAGGCTGAAGTAAGAGTTATAATGACTCCTGCTGCAAAGGAATTTGTCTCCCCACTCACATTATCTACCCTCTCGGAAAATCCCGTTTTAAGCACTTTTACTGAAACCTCAAATGATAATCCTGTATGGAACAATCATGTGGAACTTGGTAAGTGGGCGGACATATTTATTGTAGCGCCCGCCACTTCTAATACTATATCTGCAATGGTAAATGCGAAATGTGATAATATTTTGATTGCCACTTATCTTTCATGTACTGCTAAAGTTTACGTTGTTCCAGCGATGGATTTGGATATGATGAACCATTCGGCAAATCAATCTAATTTAAAAGAATTAAAATCTTTAGTAAAAAAAGTTTTACCAGTTGGACAGGGGTTTTTAGCCAGTGGTTTATATGGTAAAGGTAGAATGCTTGAACCAGATGAGATAATTAAGTTTATAGAGCAAGATACTTTAGAAAACCTTCCACTTTTTAAAAAAAATATTTTAGTTACTGCTGGTCCTACTTTCGAGCCAATTGATCCTGTAAGATTTATTGGAAACCATTCAAGTGGTAAAATGGGATTTGCTTTGGCTGAAGAAGCAGCTAAACTTGGAGCTAAAGTTACACTTATAACAGGACCAACATCCGTTTCAACCACCCACAACATACAAATTATAAATGTTGTTACAGCTGAACAGATGTTTAGAGAGGTCAATAAAAATTTCGATAAAATAGATATAGCAATTGCCTCTGCAGCAGTTTCAGATTTTAAACCTAAGGATTATAACAAAAATAAAATTAAAAAAGAAAATAATTTAGAGTCGATAGAATTAGAGCCAACTAAAGATATCTTATCATGGATGGGTAATAATAAAAAACAAAAGTTTTTAGTTGGTTTTGCCCTTGAAACTTCCGATGAGGTTAAAAGTGCATTAAAAAAATTAAGATCAAAAAACTTGGATTTAATAATTATGAACTCTCTAAATGAACCTGGAGCAGGTTTTTCAATTGATACTAATAAGATTTCTTTGATAAATAAAAAAGAAGAAATAATAAAATTCGAACTAAAACCTAAAAAAGATGTAGCGAAAGATATTTTTTCTCAAATTTTAAAAGAACATGCATAAGTTTTTATTGTTTTTTGCATTAATTTATGGCAACACATCAGTAGCTCAGGAATTAAATGCTCAATTCATTGTAAATGCTAATTTAGTAAATCAAACTAATCAACAAATTTTCGAAACTCTAGAGCGTTCTGTCAATGAATTTATTAATTCTCAATCATGGACTGAACAAGAATATTTACCAGAGGAAAAAATTCAATGTAGTTTTATTTTCAACCTTACATCATATGACTCTTCAAGGTTTGAGGGAACTCTTCAAGTTCAATCCCTGAGAACTATTTTTAACTCAAATTATGATAGTCCTGTGTTAAACTTCATGGATAGAGATATTAGTTTTACATATCTTGAGTTCCAGCCATTGTTTTATGCACCGGCTTCATATCAGTCTAATTTGGTTTCTATTTTAAGTTTTTATGCATTCTTTATATTGGGTATAAATGCTGATACATTAAGTTTAAAAGGAGGTGATTTATATTTTGATCAAGCTCAGCGAATAGTTAACTTATCTCAGCAAGGAGGAGCAATAGGATGGAAGCAAAATGATGGAAATCGTAATCGTTTTTGGTTAATTGATACTATACGTTCCAATACCTTTAGAGAATACAGGGAAGCATTACACGCTTACCATCGAATTGGAATGGATTTGATGTCGGAAGATATCAATAAAGCAAAAAAAAATATTATAAATTCAATATTTGCCCTTGAAAAGTTGTTTGATAGAAGGCCTAATTCTTTGCTTTTGCAACTTTTTTTTGATGCAAAGTCCAATGAAATAGTTAATGTTTTTTCTGGTGGCCCCGAAATTGATTTTGATGCTACATCAAAACTATTAAAAAAAATAGCTCCCTTTTATGTTCCTCAATGGAAACAAATTAAATAGTAGCATTTTTTGAATTTATTTTTAATCTCAGTTATCTTTGGTTTTAAACCGAAAAAAACATCAATTGATTACAAGTCTAAAAATTCTAAATTATGCTTTAATTGACAATCTAGATATTTCTTTCACTGATGGTCTATCATGTATAACAGGTGAAACAGGAGCTGGAAAGTCAATTTTGATGGGTGGATTATCGCTGGTTTTAGGTAAAAGAGCAGATTTGAATGTTTTAAAAAATCCTAACAAAAAATGTGTTATAGAAGCGACATTTTACATTGACAATTATTCATTAAGAGAATTTTTTGATGAGGCACAAATAGATTATCAAAAGGAAACACTTTTGAGGAGAGAGATTATTCCAGGAGGAAAATCAAGGGCTTTTATCAATGATTCTCCTGTTACACTTGAAAAAATAAATAGATTAAGTGATTTTTTGATTGATGTTCATTCACAAAATGAAAATCAGACATTATTTAAGGATGAATATCAGTTTTTAGTTCTTGATGCATTAGCTAAAAATGATATCTTGATAAATGAGTATAGTAAAAATCTGATTGAATTTAATGTGACTAAAAAAATTTATGATGAATTGCTTTTAAAATCTCATAGTTTAAAACGGGAAAGTGATTACAATAAGTTTCTATATGATGAATTAGTTAATGAGGATTTAAATTTAGATTCCCAGATTTCACTTATGGAGGAAATAGAAAAGCTTTCAAATGTTGAAGATTTACAACTTAATTTATCTCAAAGTATCCAAATTATTGAGGGGGATCAAACTGGATTATTAACACAGATTAGTAATTTAAAAGCTGTTTTAAAAAATGCAGTAGAAAAATCAAATAGTTTTTCCACTCTTCATGATCGTGTAACTGTTCTCGATATTGAGCTTAAAGATATTTTGGATCAATTAATTGATAAATTATACGAGCTTGAAAGTAATCCTTCACTTTTAGAAAATTTAAATCATAAACTGGATAAAATTCATAGTCTTTTTCATAAACATAATGTTGATAATATTTCAGATTTGTTAAATATTAAAGATCAACTAGAAACTAAATTAAATGAAAATATAAATCTTGATAGTAAAATTGAAGATCTTAAAATTAAATTAAAAAATTTCGAAGAAACCCTTAACAGAAAAGCTTTTCAAATTCACGAAAAAAGAAAAAATACGATTCCAGTTCTTTGTAATGAAATTGAGGAAATAATTGCAAAAATGGGAATGCAGAGAGCAAAATTCAAAGTTGAATTAAATTTTTCAGAAAACTTTTTATATAATGGGAAAGATCAAATTAATTTTTTGTTTTCAGCAAATTTAGGAGCCTCGTTCAGACCAATTAAAAAAGTCGCTTCAGGTGGAGAAATGTCAAGAATTATGCTAGCGATTAAAGCCATTTTATCCAGATTTAAGCAGCTTCCCACTATTGTTTTTGATGAAATTGATACAGGTGTTTCTGGCACGATTTCAAACGAGATTGGAAATGTAATGGCACAAATGGGACAGTACATGCAGGTTTTTACAATAACTCATTTACCTCAAGTGGCGGCAAAAGGAAAGCAACATTATAAGGTTTACAAAGAAGTTCAAGGTTCTTCTACCGTTACTAATATCAAGAAACTAGATGAAGAAGATAGAGTAGTTGAGCTAGCCCAAATGCTTTCAGGAGAAGACCTTACTGAGACAGCATTTGATCATGCTCGACAATTACTCAATTAAATGTATATTTATCTTCATTTAAAAATTCATTATCATGTCCCATAATATTTTAAAAGGAAAAAAAGGAATTATTTTTGGAGCACTTGATGATCAGTCAATTGCTTGGAAAACTGCTGAATCTGTAAAAAGTGAAGGAGGTAAATTTGTATTAACTAATGCTCCAGTGGCAATTAGAATGGGAGCAATAAATGAATTAGCCAAAAAAACGAATTCAAAAGTTATTCCCGCTGATGCAACTAAAATTGAGGACCTAGAAAAACTTATTGATCAATCAATGAGTCATTTAGATGGTAAGCTAGACTTTGTTTTACACTCAATAGGCATGTCTGTAAACGTTAGAAAGGGAAGGCATTATACTGACCTTAATTATGATTGGATGACTAAAGGCTGGGATGTTTCTGCAGTCTCATTTCACAAATTGATGCAGGTACTTTTTAAAAAAGATGCTATGAATCAATTTGGAAGTATTATAGCGCTCTCATATGTGGCAGCCCAAAGAACTTTTCCTAATTACAATGATATGGCTGACAACAAAGCCTATTTAGAGTCAATAGCTAGAAGTTTTGGTTATTTCTTTGGAAAGAAAAAAAATGTAAGGGTAAATACTATATCACAATCTCCAACACTTACAACCGCAGGTAAAGGAGTTAAAGGTTTGGATGGATTCCTAAATTATGCTGAACAAATTTCACCCCTGGGAAATGCGTCTGCTGGGGATTGTGCGAATTACATCGTGATTATGTTTTCTGATTATACAAAGAGAGTAACATTACAAAACCTTTACAATGATGGTGGATTCTCAAATGTAGGCGTGAGTCAAGAAATAATTGATAGCCTTGATAACGGCTGATTTAAAATTTAATAATCAATTTTATTACAAAAAGCATTCGATCTTTGGAGAAACTTAAAATTAAATTTCATCAAAAGAATAAATTCCGATTTTTTTTTCTTTTTCTATTCTTATCGTTTTCATTTTGGATTATTACTAAATTATCTAATACTTATAGCTCATCAGTTTCATTTAGTGTAAAACTAGAAGATGTTCCAGATTTAATTATTCCAAAAAATACAGATTCGTTAGTTTTAAAAATTTACATAACTGGAAGCGGATTTGAACTTTTATTATATAATTTTTTTAATGACGAGATAGTTATTTCAGCTAGAAATGCTGAATTTAAAACTGATTATGCGGAAGTTGACCTATTAAATCAGATATTTTCAATTCAACAGCAATTGTATCAAAATACAATTGTTGGACGACTTGAAACATCAAGTATATCTTTCAATTTTGATCGTCTTGTAAGAAAAAAAGTGCCTATTTTACCTGTTATGAAAATTGATTATAAATTAGGTTTTGAAAGGACTGAGGATTGGAATGTTGCTCCAGACTCTGTATGGATTGCTGGTTCATCAAATTTGTTGGATACCCTAATTTATTACCCTACTGAAACTCTCAAGAAATCTAAAGTTGATATGCAAATTGATGAATTAATTCAATTAAAAAAAAATTTACAATTAAAATTTGATTTTAGTCAAGTTAGAATATCTGCAGATGTTCAAAAATTTACTGAAAAGACAGTTGAAACTTTCGTTAGTATCAAAAATTTACCAGATACGCTTTCAATTAAGCTTTTTCCTCAACGAGTCAAATCAACTTTCCTTGTTTTAATTGATAATGTCGATAAAATTAAATCGAATGATTTTCTATTCTATTGCGATTTTAATGACACTCAAATAGGAACTACAAATAATTTAAATGTTAAGCTTGATAATCCTCCAATTGGAGTGAGGAATATAAGATGGGAACCTAAAAAACTTGATTATCTAATAAGACAGTGAAAATAATTGGATTAACTGGTGGTATAGGAAGCGGAAAATCTAAAATTTTAAGAGAATTTCATAGGTTTGGGGTCCCTTGTTTTGAATCAGATAAAGTTGCAAAAAATTTAATTAAACAGAATAATAATTTAATTGAAAAGATAAAAATTGCATTTGGGGTAGAAGTTTTTAATGGAAAAAAAATAGATAGTAAAAAACTTGCCTCTATAGTTTTTAAAGATAGATCAAAATTAGACACCCTAAATTCAATAGTTCATCCAGAGGTATCTAGAAATTTTAGTTCATTTGTATCCCTCCAAAAATCAAATTATATCATAAAGGAAGCTGCCATTTTAATTGAATCAGGTGAATACAAAAATTGTGATTTAATTATTTTAGTTATTGCTCCATTAAAAGATAGGGTTATTAGAGTAATTAAAAGAGATGGGCTAACTACTAAAAATGTTTTTGAAAGAATGAAGAATCAATGGGAGGACTCAAAAAAAATTCCTTTTGCTGATTTTATTATTGAAAATAAAGACTGGAATAAAACAATAAAAAAAATAAGGGAAATTCATCGAATATTATCCTCTTAACTCTGTAAATATAATATCAGTTAAATAATATCACTTTTAAATTGGTATTTTTTAGCTAATTTGTAGAGGTTAAAAATTTAATAAGTTTGAAAAAAAATTTTTTTATTTTATTGGTAGGGTTAATGATTGCATCTATTGTGGCCGTTATCATTTTTCAGGCTTATTGGATTTCTAGCGCTTGGGAAAATAAGGAGGAAGAATTTAGTCTTGCAGTCAGTCAATCTATTAAAACCGTTTCTGCAAAAGTACAAGAGCAAGAGATGTCAGATTATATATTGGCTTTTCAACAAATGATTGATTCTGTTGGCACCCCAAGTGATTCTAATTTTACAGATGTTTTTCTATTTATGGATGATGATATCTCATCTAATCTCACTTCATTCTATGCCTTTGGAATATTGGAGGAGGACTACAATATTAATATCTCAGAAATTAGTCCCAGTTTCATTGATGAAAACATAAAGGATTATAAAAAAGTTAAATCAACAACTATTCTTAATAAGGATAAAATTTTCAATAGAGAAAACAGACTTAATGCATCAATAAATAAACTTAAAACAATAGAGAAAATTAGTCTTTTTGATCAAGCGATTTATCGTTCTGCTTTTTCAGATTATTCAAGTACTATTCCTGTTCACAAAAGAATTACTCCAAATGAACTTAAATTATTATTGGATCAAGAATTTATTGACAGAAGTATTATGACAAATTATGATTATGGAATTTATAATAATGGTCTAGCTACAAAAGTTGTATCTAATAATTATTCTGAGAAGAGTAGTGGACCAAAATATGAAACACCCATTTTTAGAAGTAATAAAGATGGATCGAGTCCATATAAATTAGTTGTTTCATTTCCTGATAGAAATCAATTTGTTTTTTCTTCGATTCTCAGTGTGGCTGGTTTATCTTTTTTACTAACGCTATTTATCATAATTGTTTCTACGACTGCAATCTATCAAATTATTCGCCAGAAAAAAATATCTGAGATGAAATCTGATTTTATAAATAACATGTCTCATGAGTTTAAGACCCCAATAGCAACGATAAGTCTTGCGTTAGATGCAATCTCAAGCCCCAAATCAAGAAATTCAAAAAATAAAGTACTTAAATACATTCAAATGATTAGAGAGGAGAATTATCGGATGTTATCCCAGGTAGAAAATGTATTAATGATATCACGTTTAGAGAAAAGTGTCTCTCCAATTGAGCTAACTGAAATTGACCTTCATGATGTGATTGAAAATTCCTTACGTCATATAGATTTAATAGTAAAAAATGAAAAGGGAGAGATAACAACCTATCTTAATGCGTTAAAAACGAAGTTTAAAGGAAATTTTAATCACTTTACAAATGTTGTTGTTAATATATTAGATAATGCTGTAAAATATTCTGAAAAAAAACCAGTTATCAAAATTTGTACAGCTGATTATGATGACGGTGTAGAATTAAAAATTAGTGATGAGGGTATTGGAATGGATGTGGCGACTCAGAAGCATATTTTTGAAAAATTTTACCGACAACAAAGTGGCGATATTCACAATATAAAAGGTCACGGCTTAGGGTTGTCTTATGTAAAAAAAATAGTTGAAATTCATGGAGGAGATATTTTAATTAATAGTAAAGTTAAATATGGTACAACTTTCTTAATAAAATTACCCTGTTTTTAATATTTTAAGTCCTAATTAATGAATACTGAATCTAAAAAAATTTTAATCGTTGAAGATGATTTTAACTTTGGCAATATATTGAAGGATTATTTAATATTACACGACTACTATGTTGACCTTGCAAAAAATGGAATAGAAGGATATGAAAAGTTCAAAAGAGAAATTTATGACATTTGTATATTAGATGTAATGATGCCATATAAAGATGGATTTTCACTGGCCAAGGAAATTAGAGAAAAAAATGAAGAAATCCCCCTTATATTTTTGACTGCCAAAACACTAAAAGAAGATGTTTTGCGTGGATTTAAAATCGGTGCAGATGATTACCTAACTAAACCATTTGATTCAGAAGTACTTTTGGCTAAAATTAAAGCTATTTTAAACCGAAAGAATTTTATTGACGTTCCTGAAACCGAAAATTATCAATTTGATATTGGTAGATTTAAATTTAACTCAAAACTTCGTTTTTTAAATATTGATGGAAATAAGCCAATAAGGCTATCACCAAAAGAAAATCAGCTCTTGAAACTTCTAGCGATTCATGTTAATGATCTTTTACCTAGGGAAATTGCACTAAATAAAATATGGAGAGATAATAATTACTTTACTTCACGAAGTATGGATGTTTACATTGCCAAGTTAAGAAAATATTTAAAGTATGATTCCAATGTAGAAATTTTAAATATTCACGGAGAGGGATTTAGACTGGTTATTTCCAAATAAAAATTATCTTATAGATTACGTGGATGAAACTCTTCCATTACTTTTTTTAAATGTTTATTATCAAGATGAGTATAAATTTCTGTAGTTATAATGCTTTCATGTCCCAATAATAATTGAATAGTCCTAAGGTCTGCACCATTTTCAAGTAAGTGAGTTGCAAAAGAGTGTCGAAAAGTATGTGGGCTAATTTTTTTTTTGATCCCTACTTTTTTAGCTGCATTTTTTATAATTGTAAAAATCATCGCCCTTGACATCTTTTTCCCATTCCTGTTTAAAAATAAAATATCTTCATCTTTTATTTTCTCAAATGGACGAATTTCATCTATATATATTTGAATAAATTTTTTTGAATAGCTTCCTAAAGGAATTAATCTTTGTTTCCCTCCTTTACCATTTACTCGAATAATATTTTCTTTAATAAAAATATTTGATAGGGTTATCTCAACCAACTCACTAACTCTTAATCCACTTCCATACAAAGTTTCAATAATAGCTCGATTACGTTGACCTTGAGATTTATTTAATTCAATTCCATCAAGAATTTTTTCAATTTCATTGGTGTTAAGTATTTGTGGAAGTTTTCTCCCAATTTTTGGGGCCTCTATTAAATCTGCAGGTGAGTCCTGACAATAGTTCTCAAAAATTAAAAAATTAAAAAAACTTTTAAGGGCTGAAACCCTTCTTGCCTGACTATTCGATCCAATGAGCTTAGATTGAGTGAAAATAAATTGCTGTAAAGTTTCCTTTGAGCAGTTTTGAGGGCTTTCTTTTATGTTACTTTTTTCCATAAAATCGACAAAACTACTAATATCATGAGAATAACTTATTACGGTATTTTTACTGAGCCCTCTCTCTATTTGAAGGTAAAATTTAAAGTCATTGATAAGTCTTCTCCAGCTCAATTTATCATGGGGTTTTAAATTAAACTAAATTTATCTTCATAATGAATATAAATTTAAGTTTTAAATTTTAATTATTTTTACCAAAATCTAAAAATTGAAAATAGCAATAATTAATGGTCCAAATCTTAATCTTCTAGGAACTCGAGAACCTGGTGTTTATGGCAAGCAGTCTTTTGATGATTACCTTGATTTTTTGATTACAAATTACCCTAATATTAGCTTTGACTATTTTCAGTCTAATATTGAAGGTGCAATAATCGATAAAATACAAAGTGTTGGTTTTAAGTGTGATGGTATATTACTAAATGCTGCTGCATATACACATACCTCAATTGGAATTGGTGATGCAGTAAAGGCAGTAGATACCCCCGTAATCGAAATACATATATCTAATACATTCTCTCGAGAGGAATATCGACACAAATCTTATCTCACGCCTGTATCTAATGGAATTATTGTCGGTTTTGGGTTAGATAGCTACAGGCTTGGGGTTGAAGCTTTAATAAAAATTAAAGGTGAATGACTTCATCATATGCATCTGCAACTGCTTCCATAACTGCTTCGCTCATTGTTGGATGAGGATGAACTGCTTTCAAAACCTCTTGACCAGTCGTCTCAAGTTTCCTGCCTAAAACAGCTTCAGCAATCATGTCAGTTACTCCTGCACCAATCATATGACATCCCAACCATTCACCATATTTGGCATCAAAGATAACTTTAACGAAACCTTCAGAGGTTCCACCTGCTTGTGCTTTTCCAGAAGCAGAAAATGGGAATTTACCTATTTTAATATCAAGCCCTTTTTCTTTTGCTTGAGCCTCAGTTAACCCCACGGACGCAATTTCTGGATTACAGTAGGTACAGCCTGGAATATTACCATAGTCAATTGGTTCTACATTGTGTCCAGCAATTTTTTCGACACATAGTATCCCCTCAGCAGATGCAACGTGTGCGAGTGCCTGCCCTGAAGTTACATCACCAATCGCATAATAACCAGGTAGATTTGTTTCATAAAAATTATTAACCATTATTTTATCCCTGTCAACTGCAATTCCTAATTCCTCGAGGCCTAAATTTTCAATATTAGATTTTATACCTGCAGCAGATAGTACTATGTCAGCGTTTAGGGTTTCTTCTCCATTAGATGTCTTTACAGTTGCTTTTACTCCTTTTCCAGTAGTATCAACTTCAGTTACCTCTGAATTAGTCATAATTTTTATTCCACTTTTTTTGAAACTTTTTTCTAACTGCTTTGAAACCTCCTCATCTTCAAGTGGTACAATTCTATTAAGGTATTCAACAATAATTACCTCAGTTCCCATTGCATTATAAAAAAAGGCGAATTCAGTTCCTATAGCGCCAGAACCTACAACAATCATTTTTTTTGGTTGTTTTTTTAATGTCATTGCTTTACGATAACCTAAAATCTTTTTACCATCCTGTGGCATACTTGGTAATTCTCTGGATCTGGCTCCAGTTGCAATAATGATATTTTTTCCTTTAATCTCCTCTGTTTTATTATTAAAGTTTACACTTACTTTTTTTCCTTCCATTACTTTCCCATGTCCAGTAAATACTTCAATCTTATTTTTTTTCATTAGGAATTGAACACCTTTACTCATTCCTTTTGCAACATCTCTGCTCCTATTTACAACAGCGTCGAAATCTTTATCAAATTCCGTAATTTTTAAACCATAGTCATTAGCATGTTTTAAATAATTAAAAACTTGAGCAGATTTAAGGAGTGCTTTTGTTGGAATGCATCCCCAATTAAGACAAACTCCTCCAAGACTCTCTTTTTCAATGATGGCTGTTTTTAGTCCTAGTTGCGAAGCACGGATTGCAGTAACATATCCTCCTGGTCCACTACCTATTATGACTATATCATATTCTTTCATTAAGATTCAAGTTTAAATTATTTGTAAATTTAATAAACTGGATGCTATTTTTACCTATGACTTAATTCTACTTTTTTTAAAAGAAATACTTGCCGAATTAACGCAGTATCTCAAACCAGTTGAAGTTGGTCCATCATTAAAAACATGACCTTGATGCCCGCCACATTTTGAACAAACAATTTCAGTTCTTATTATACCTAAAGAATTATCTGGTATCTCTTCTAAGGATCCTTTAATTGCACAATCATAACTAGGCCAACCACATTTACTATCAAACTTACTTTCGCTTCTGTATAATGCCTCTCCACATCCCTTGCAAAAATAAGTGCCTTTTTGATAATGATCATTGTATTTACCGGTGAAAGGAAGTTCAGTTCCTTTCTCTCTTAAAATTCTATATTCTTCCTCAGAAAGTTGTGCTTTCCAATCTCTCTCAGATTTTTTTATTGGATAACTATTTTTCCTTTTCATTTGATATAAAGTTAAGTGCTGCAGAATTTATGCAATGTCTTTTTCCTGTTGTTTCTTTCGGTCCATCATTGAATACATGTCCAAGATGACCACCACAATTGCTACATTTTAATTCAGTTCTAGGGTACCCAAGTTTGTAATCTACATCATAATCTATACTATTTTCAACTGCCCTGTCAAATGAAGGCCAACCGCAATTGGATTCATATTTATTATTTGACTCGTAAAGCGGGTTACCACAACCAACACATTGATAAACACCCTGTCCATTATGTTTATTGTATTTTCCTGTGAAAGGATATTCTGTAGCAGCTTTTCTTAATACTAGATAAGACATTTTTGGTAGAGTGGATTGCCACTCTTCATCTGTCTTTTTATATTGATAATTTTTTTTTTTATTGAATTTGTTTTCCTGAGCTAATCCAGAACAGCTAATTAAAACAATTGAGATCAATAAAATTATTATTTGATTAAT
>CEWG01110716.1_pt1 | contig 29822 bp, 25 predicted proteins | sample 361411 | NCBI WGS metagenome assembly CEWG01 (sample SAMEA2622173, study PRJEB7988) | marine metagenome | biome: marine biome (ENVO:00000447); feature: surface water layer (ENVO:00002042); material: "saline water (ENVO:00002010), including plankton (ENVO:xxxxxxxx)" | depth 5 m | reverse complement strand
AAAACCACAGCAGTTAAGAAAACAGCTTCAGCAGCAAAGAAAACTACGGCAGCAAAGAAAACTACAGCAGTAAAGAAAACAACTTCAGCAAAGAAAATTACTGATGTGAAGAAATCTACAGCAGTAAAGAAAACTACCACAACTAAGAAAACTTCTGCATCAAAGACCTCATTGGTAAAGAAAAATTCAGCAGTCAAGAAAAACCCGAGTCAAGTTGTAAAAAATAAATCTAAAAACAACTCTAAATCTTCTGATGAATTTTTAGAGAATTTCAATTGGCATAATTATCAAGAGGGAATTGATATTATTGAAGATGACCAACTTAAAGAGTTTGAATCTCTAGTTGCTAAAAACTTTGTTGATACCTCTGACGATGACGTTCTAGAGGGAATAATTGTTCACCTCACCGATCGTGAGGCAATTATAGATATTAACGCAAAATCTGAGGGGGTTATTTCATTGAATGAGTTCAGATACAATCCAAATCTCAAAGTAGGTGATAAAGTCGAGGTAATCGTTGACATACGTGAAGACAAGACAGGTCAATTGATACTTTCTCATAGAAAAGCCAGAGTGATAAAAGCCTGGGATCGTGTTAATAATGCTCATGACAACGGAGAGATTGTTAATGGGTTTGTTAAATGCAGAACTAAAGGAGGAATGATTGTAGATGTCTTTGGAATTGAAGCTTTCTTACCAGGTTCGCAAATTGATGTTAAGCCCATAAGGGATTACGATCAATACGTTGACAAGACAATGGAGTTTAAAGTTGTAAAGATTAATCACGAGTTTAAAAATGTTGTTGTTTCACATAAAGCACTTATTGAAGCTGACTTAGAGGAACAAAAAAAGGAGATTATTGGACAACTTGAGAAAGGTCAGGTTCTTGAAGGAATGGTAAAAAATATTACATCATATGGGGTTTTTGTAGACCTTGGTGGAGTTGATGGATTAATTCACATAACTGATCTTTCATGGAGTAGAATTAATCATCCAAACGAGATTTTAGAACTTGATCAGAAACTCAATGTTGTAATTCTCGATTTTGATGACGATAAATCTAGGATTCAGCTTGGATTAAAGCAATTAAGCTCCCACCCTTGGGATAGACTAAATGAGGATCTTAAAGAGGGAGATAAAGTAAAGGGAAAAGTTGTTGTAATAGCCGATTATGGTGCCTTTATTGAAATAGAGGAAGGTGTTGAAGGACTAGTTCATGTCTCTGAAATGTCATGGTCAACTCACTTAAGGTCAGCTCAAGATTTTGTAAAAGTAGGTGATGATGTTGAGGCTGTATTGTTGAGCATAGATAGAGAGACCAGAAAAATGTCGTTAGGAATCAAACAACTCACTACTGACCCTTGGACTGATATTACAACAAAATACCCTGTTGGTTCCGAACATAAGGGAACGGTTAGAAATTTTACAAATTTTGGCGTATTCATTGAATTGGAGGAAGGAGTCGATGGACTTGTTTACATCTCTGATTTGTCTTGGACAAGAAAAATAAAGCATCCTTCTGAGATTTTATCTTTATCAGATGAAATTGATGTTGTTGTCTTAGAGCTTGATGTTGATGGTCGAAAACTAAGTCTTGGTCACAAACAGACTAAGGAGAATCCATGGGAAAAATATGCTAATGAATTTGCTGTTGACACTGTTCATAAAGTTTCTATTTCTGAAATTGTTGATAAAGGTGCAACAATCAAATTCAACGAAGATGTTATTGCATTTGTACCTTCACGTCACATGGAGAAACAAGATGGTTCAAAACTAAAATCAGGTGAAGAAGCAGAATTTAAAATCATTGAGTTTAACAAAGAATTTAAAAGAGTAGTTGCTTCTCATACTAATTTATTTAAAGAGAAGGAAAAAAAGATTTATAAAAAAGCATCCAGAAAAATAAAAGAAGCTAATTCCGAGAAAACCACTTTGGGAGACCTAGACGCTCTTGCTGACTTGAAGGAAAAAATGAAAGATGCTTAATTTTTTTGAATATTTAAATCCTTTCTTCTTGAAAGGGTTTTTTTTTAATGGGTAAAAAAGTAATATTTTTGCTTTATGTCTCCTAAGATATTACTTTCATCAAAGAAAATTGATATTATTTTAAATCGCCTTGCTTGCCAATTAATTGAAAAATATTCAGATTTTAGTCAAGTTGTATTGGTAGGCCTTCAACCTAGAGGTATTTTTTTACTAGACAGAATTTTGCTAATCCTTGAAAAAAAATTTTCTCTTGGAAAAGTCATATCAGGTAAACTTGATATAACATTTTTTAGAGATGATTTCAGAAGGTTTAATAAAACTCTCTCAGCTTCCTCATCTCAGATGGAGTTTACAATTGAAGGTAAATCTGTAGTTATCATTGATGATGTATTGTTTACTGGAAGAAGTATTCGAGCTGCTTTAACTGCATTGGATAATTATGGAAGGCCAAAAGATATTCAATTGCTAGTTCTTATTGATAGGAGATTTAGTCGTGATTTGCCAATTCAGCCTGACTTTATTGGTGCTCAAGTCGATGCCTTGGAAGGGGATAAAGTACGTGTTCATTGGAATGATAATAAACAAGACAATACTGTTTTTATAGAGAAAAATTAATATATGAAAAAATTAAGTGTTAATCATTTACTTGGAATTAAATACCTTAAGGAAGAAGATATCCACTTAATTTTTAAAACTGCTGATCATTTCAAGGAGGTTATTAATCGTCCAATTAAAAAAGTTCCAAGTCTGCGGGATATTACAATTGCGAATCTTTTTTTTGAAAATAGTACTAGGACCAAACTCTCATTTGAATTAGCAGAAAAAAGACTTAGCGCGGATGTAATAAATTTTTCTACCTCACATTCTTCCTTAAGTAAAGGTGAAACACTTATAGATACAGTAAAAAATATTTTAGCCATGAAGGTTGATGTTGTGGTTATGAGACATCCCAATCCTGGTGCTGCATTATTTTTATCAAAGAATGTAGATGCATGTATTATTAATGCTGGTGATGGAACCCATGAACACCCATCTCAAGCTTTGTTAGATGTTTTTTCAATTAAAGAAAAATTGGGTGATATTAAAGGTAAAAAAATTGCAATAGTTGGAGACATATTACATTCAAGGGTTGCACTTTCCAATATATTTGCACTTAAAATGCTTGGTGCAGAAGTGAGATTATGTGGACCTAAATCTTTAATACCTAAACATATTCATTCCCTGGGAGTCTCATTCAGTACTGATTTCATTGAAACCCTTAAGTGGTGTGACGCTGTTAATATGTTAAGAATTCAAAATGAGAGAATGGATTCTAACTATTTTCCGTCTAACAGAGAATACTCCCAACTTTATGGATTAAATCGAAATAAATTAAAACTTATAAAAAAAGAAATATTTATTTTACATCCTGGTCCGATAAATCGTGGTGTTGAAATAACATCCGATGTAGCAGACTCTGAAAACGCAATTATTCTAGATCAAGTAGAAAACGGTGTAGCAGTTCGAATGGCTTTGATTTATCTTCTTGTTGCAAAACTCAATATTCCTCAAGTATGATAAAAAAAATAAACGATAAATATAAATATCTAAAACTAAAACCGAAGTATTTCTCTAAATCTAATATCTTTCCTTTAATTGAAAATCCGATTGATATAATTCTTGATTTAGGCTACATAGAAGCTCCGCATAATTCACTTCTTGGTTTAATTACAGATTTAAATAATTTTCAAATTTCTAGAAGTTTATGTTTGGTTATTATTAATTTACAATTCAAATCGAACTCTAAAAAAGTTTCCCTGAATATAGTCCCAACCCTTCAAGAAGCTGAAGATTATATTCAAATGGAACAGATTCAAAGAGATTTAGGAATTTGATATGAAGTTATCAATTTTAGGATGTCGTTCAGCCACTCCATCAGAAAATCATCATACTACTTCACAAGTTTTGGAGCTTAAAAATCATTTATTTTTAATTGATTGTGGTGAGGGTACACAGATTCAATTACGAAATCACAAAATTAAATTTTCAAGAATCAAACACATATTCATATCTCATCTACACGGTGATCATTTTTATGGTTTAATTGGTGTAATAAGTACATTCAGACTTTTGGGAAGAACTTCAGATCTTCATATTTATGGTCCAAAGGGTATAAAAGAGGTTATCACTCTTCAGCTAAAACTTGCTAATTCATGGACTAATTACAGTTTATTTTTTCACGAGCTTGAAAGCAATTTTTCTCAGGTAATTTTTGAAGACGATGAGGTGTCAGTTTCTACTATTCCTCTTGATCATCGTATTTATACAAATGGATTTTTATTTAAGGAAAAAATTAAACAAAAGAGGTTAAATCGGATAACGACAAATGATTTAAAGATTGAATCTCATTCACTTAAAACCTATGCATTTTGTAGTGATACTGCCTATAATGAGAACATTATTCCATTTATTAAATCAGTTGACTTATTGTATCATGATGCCACTTTTTTAGATTTACACGAAAATCTAGCTAAAAGAACAAAGCATAGTACCGCTAAACAAGCAGCTAAAATAGCAAAGCTTGCGGAAGTGAAAAAATTGGTTTTAGGGCATTTTTCTAGTAGGTATAAGGATAAGAAACAATTCTTATTTGAGTCTAAATTACTCTTCCATGAAGTTGAATTAGCTTCAGATGGTAAAGTCATTGAAATCTAATTTGATATATATATTGTAAATTTGAAATTGCAATAACAATTTAAACATTATGAAACCAAATTTGGCTGATTTGAGAAAGTCCTATGATAAGGGTAGTCTTGACATTAATGAAGTAGATGGTAATCCAATTAGCCTATTCGAGACTTGGTTTAAAGAAGCAGAGAATTTAGATTCCATCGAAGAACCAAACGCTATGTCATTATCAACAATAGGAAAATCTGGTTTCCCAATGACTAGAGTTGTTCTTTTGAAAGGATTTTCAGAGGAGGGCTTTATTTTTTTTACTAATTATGAAAGTGAGAAAGGTCAGTCTATTTTAAGAAATCCTAAGGTTGGGATTTCTTTTTTTTGGCCTTCATTGGAGCGTCAAATTATTATCAATGGGTATGCTGAAAAGCTTTCTTCAGAGAAATCAGACACCTATTTTAATTCTCGTCCAAGGGGAAGTCAGTTGGGAGCACATGTATCCCCTCAGAGTTCTGTAATCCCCAATAGAAAATTTTTAGAGGATAGATTAGTAGTTTTAACTGATAAATTTAAAAATATAACTATTCCACGACCAGATCATTGGGGAGGTATTCTTGTAAAACCTTTTCAGATTGAATTTTGGCAAGGTCGTCCTAATCGTTTACATGATAGAATATCATGTAGATTAATTAATAATAAATCATGGAAAATTAATCGTTTAGCACCTTGATTAACTATGAAAGAACTTGTTTTTTTAAGACATGCTAAATCCAATCGTGAGTACCTTGTTGAGGATATAGATAGGCCTTTATCATTATCTGGAATTAGAAGAATAAAAAAAATTTCAAAAAAAAAACAATTTTTTTTTAATAGTGCTGATATAATTTTGTCAAGTCCTGCAAATCGTGCCTTACACACAGCTCAATTAATGATGCGCCAATTGGATTATGATTATAAAAAATTAATTATTGATAGAAAACTATATACCTTTTACGGGGAAGAATTAATAGATTACGTACACAAATTGGATAATCAATGGAACAAAGTTGTTTTAGTAGGTCACAATCCAGCCTTTACTTATTTAGTTAACCATTTTTCCTACAAAAAAATAACTCATCTTCGGACTGCAGGTTTGGCTAAAATTACTTTCGAATCTTATAATTGGGCTTCTATAACTGAAGGAACAATGTCTTTAGGACAAAAATTAACTAATTACTAATATTAGTGGGTTTATCTTCTCAATACATTAATCGTGAGATAAGTTGGCTAGACTTTAATGAAAGAGTCTTACAAGAGGCTGACGATAAAAGTGTTCCCCTTTTAGAACGCCTTAGATTTTTGGGTATATTTTCAAATAATTTAGATGAATTTTTTCAAGTAAGGTATGCAACTGTAAAGCGAATTGCTCAGTCGTCCAAAACAGGTAGAAAAGTTTTTGCTGGGAGAAGTGCTGAGACATTATTAAAAGAAATTACTAGCAAGGTTATTTCCCTTCAAGACGATAGTTTAAAAATACTTAAACGTATTTATAAAGAGATGGAAGAGGAAAATATTTTTTTTATTGAGGAAAATGAGGTCCATAGGGAGCAAGAGGAATTTTTAAAAAATTATTTTATTGAAAATGTAAGCCCGGGTTTGGTTACTGTAATTCTTTCTGAAGACCAAAAACAAGACTTATCTGACAATAAGGGATTTTTAATTATTACAATGGATTTGTCAAAAAATATTAAACCAAATCGATTATATGCCCTTATTGAAATCCCTAAAGAGGCAGAACGCTTTGTTGTTCTCCCAAGAACAAAGGATGACAAACAATACGTAATGATGTTGGATGATTTAATAAGGTATAACTTTCATATGATTTTTAATTTTTTCAATTATAAATCAATTTCAGCCCATATGGTTAAGATTACAAGAGATGCAGAATTGGACCTTGAGGAAGATGTTTCTATAAGCTATATTGAAAAGATCACGATGAGCGTTAAAGACCGAATGATTAGTGATCCTGTAAGACTTGTATATGATAAAGAAATACCAAATGATACTTTAGAGTTTGTTGTAAGGAAGCTTAATATTGACTCTAGAGATAGTTTAATTCCTGGAGGAAAATACCATCATCGAAGAGATTATATGAATTTTCCAAGCTTGGATAGACCTGATTTATTATATTCAAAATTTTCTCCTCTTCAAATACCAAACCTTAGTTTAGAGGAAAATATTTTAAAAGCAATTGAAAAGAAAGATTATCTACTTTATACTCCATATCAAAATTTCTCATATGTAATTAAATTTTTAAGAGAAGCGGCTATAGATCCTAAGGTTAAATCCATTAAAATCACTATATACCGTTTGTCTAAGCTTTCACATGTAGCTAGTGCATTAATTAATGCTGCTAAGAATGGTAAAAAAGTTTTGGTTCAAATTGAATTACAAGCAAGATTCGATGAACAGAACAATATTAGTTTTGCCGAGCAACTTGAAGCTTCAGGTGTACAACTCGTTTTTGGAATACCAGGTCTAAAAGTTCACTCCAAGATATGTGTCATTGAGAGATTAGGTGAAAAGAAAAATTCAAGATTTGGCTTTATTAGTACGGGTAATTTTAATGAATCTACCGCAAGGATTTATACTGACTATACTCTTTTTACCGCAAATCAAAAAATTCTTAAAGAAGTAAACAAGGTTTTTAATTTCTTAGAGGTTAACTATAAATTAAAAAAATATAAACATCTTATAGTCTCGCCCCAATATGCTTTTAATATTCTGTCCAAGCTTATTGACAATGAAATTTCTAATCATAAAAATGGGCTACCATCTGGCATAAAGCTTAAAATTAATAACATTACTAATTATAAGTTAGTAGATAAATTATATGAAGCTAGTAAGGCGGGAGTAAAAGTCAAAATGATTGTTAGAGGTATATGCTGTTTAGTTCCTGGAGTTGAAGGGCTGAGTGAAAATATTAAGGTGATTAGTATTGTTGATAAATTTTTAGAACACCCTAGAGTTTACATTTTCGAAAATGCTGGAAACAGAAAAATATATTTATCCTCGGCCGATTGGATGACTCGTAATATTGAAAATAGGGTAGAGGTTGGCTGTCCTATTTATGATAAGGATTTACAACAAGAGATATTAGACATTTTTTATATATCTTGGAATGATAATATCAAGGCGAGAGTTGTTAATAAATCACCACAAAATAAAATTGTTACCCCGAGCAAAGATGAATTTATAAATAGATCTCAGTGGGAAACTTATGCTTATTACAAAAAAAAATTAATCCGTTGATATTTTGAAGGTTGAAAAATTTGCTGCAATAGATATTGGTTCAAATGCAGTGAGAATATTAATTGCTAACGTAATTGAAATAGAAAATAAGGTTTTTTTTCAAAAAAACTCACTAATAAGATCTCCTGTTAGGTTAGGTGAGGATTCATTTACTTTAGGAGAGATTTCTGATAAAAGCATAAAACGAGTCATTAAAACTTTGAAGGCATTTAAGTTACTAATGGATGTTCATGATGTTTCGCATTATAAAGCATTCGCAACCTCTGCTTTAAGAGAAGCAAATAATAGTTTACATGTGGTTAAAATGATTAAAAAAAAATCACGAATCAAAGTAGAAATCATTGATGGAAGAAAAGAGGCAGAGATTATTTCGTACAGTAAAATATCAGACTTTATTAATACACAAAAAACTTTTCTTTTTGTCGACGTAGGTGGAGGAAGCACCGAATTTACTTTTATTAATGAAGGAAAGAATATCATCTCTAAGTCATTTAAAATTGGAACTGTTCGAGAGATAAATAATTTAGTTGATGATCGTGCATGGATAGCAATAAAAAATTGGATAAAAAAGAACTCAAAAAAATATGATAAAATCACTCTTATGGGTTCTGGTGGTAACATAAATAAGCTATTTAAACTGTCAAATACTAAAGAAGGTAAACCATTATCCAAGATTAAATTAAACCAGCTTTATAAGGATTTACTCTCACTTTCTTATGAGGAAAGAATTATAAGCTACGGTCTCAATACAGACAGGGCAGATGTTATAGTTCCAGCTGCAAAAATTTATCTTAAAGCTCTGGAGTGGAGTGGAGGTCAAAAAATATATGTTCCTAGGTTTGGGCTCTCAGACGGAATGATTAAGTATATTTATAATAAATTGAAGAAAAAGTCCTATCCATGAATAGATTCTTTTTTTCCTAATTTTTTAATTAAACTTGCTTCAAAAAATAGTAGTTGCTCCCATTTTTCATTAACTTCTTCCAAATTTTCTCCGTATTTTCTAGCTAATTTGAGAAATATAGTATAATGATTTGCTTCACTAACCATTAGTTTTCTATAAAATTTTTTAAGTGATTTATCTAATAAATTTTCAGACAGCAATCGAAATCTTTCACAGCTTCGTGCTTCTATTAATGCCGCATAAAGTAATTTATTTACTAATTGATTAACACGACTTCCTCCTTTAGGAAAAAATTTGTGCAAATTTTGAACATAATCATCTTTTCGCTCCCTGCCCAGTGTCATATTTCTTTTTAGAATTATATTATGTACCATTTCAAAGTGATTCATTTCTTCTTGGGCTATAGTTGCCATTTTTTTAACTAAACCACTCAACTCTGGGTATTGCACAATAAAAGATATTGCAGTACTAGCTGCTTTTTGCTCACAAAAAGCGTGATCGATCAATATTTCCTGAAGATTTCTTTCTGCAATATTAACCCATCTAGGATCGGTTTCGAGTTTTAAACCTAACATAATTTATTTTTAGATTTCTAGATCGAATTCATTCCTTAAAACGTCTAACTCAGGATTAATTTTAAGAAGGTAGTGATATTTTTCTCTTACACCATAAATATATTCTTCTCTTATGACCTCATCAATTTGAATATCAAATTTGATTTTATAATTATTTAATTTCCCACATAAATACTTAAGTATGTTGGGGATTTCTTTTTTAATTTCAATTTGACTAAGTGCATTAGAAGTTTTAAGTAAAATGGTAAAATCCTTAGATAATTCAGGCTTAGCCATTTCAAGTAATGCTGCAATATTGTTTTCACCTATAGCATTTTTATTTTCAATATAATTTTTCCATAGCTGAATTAAGTTTTCTTGGGTAAAAGGATCCTTACCGTCATTTAAAATAGTTTTTTTTATGGTAGATTTTAATTTTGCTTCCTTTTGTATTTTAATACTAGATATAGAAAGACTTGATACACCATCTCCTATATTATATTTATCTATTTTTATGTCTTTAGATTTAGTTAAATCGTTTGAGCTATCCTTTTTTTTATTTGTAAAAGAATCTTTTTTATTGCTCACTTTATCATATGAAAAATCAGTACAATTTTCGGCTGATATATTCCTATTATAATGATAAATAGGAAGTAAGTAGCCATTTATTTCTCCTCTGAATGGAGAGAGGCTATTTGCATAATACATAGTTCTATTAATAATCTTTTGTTAATTGTATTTCTATAATCTAATTCACATTTACTTAACAAATCAATCCCTTTTAATAATAAGGAAATTGGTGCAATTAAAGTCTGTTTTCTATATTTCTCTCTAATCGATTCGCTAACCTCTAGAAGACTGAGCGTTTTAGTTTCTTTGCTTACTAAAAGATCTCTAAAATGTGATCCAAGTCCTACGATAAATTGAAGTTCATCGAAGCCTTTTCTTATCAAATCGTCAAATGCTATCAATAAATCCGGAATATTATTTTTTAAAATTAATTTAGTCATAAAAAAAAACGTTTCATAATCTAAAATATTTAGATTTTCTGAAACGGATTTTGTAGTTAAATTTCTATCAGTAAAATTTACCATTCTATCGTAAATGGACAAGGCATCTCTCATTGCCCCATCTGCTTTTCTTGAGATTATATCTAATGCTTCTTCATCGTATTGAATATCTTGATCTACAGCTATTTTTTTTAGATGAATCTTACAATCAGTTACGCTTATCCTTTTAAAATCGAAGATTTGACATCTTGACAAAATTGTAGGGATTATTTTTTGTTTTTCGGTGGTGGCTAAAATAAAAATTACATGTTTCGGAGGTTCTTCAAGTGTTTTTAGAAAGGCATTGAAAGCTCCGATGGATAGCATATGTACTTCATCAATTATATAGACTTTGTGGGTACCTATCTGAGGAGGGATTCGTACTTGTTCATTTATTGAGCGAATATCATCAACTGAGTTGTGGGAGGCAGCATCTAATTCGAAAATATTAAATGCATAATCTTTATCTAAATTTTCTTTTTCTCTACTATTGATTTTTTTTGCGAGTATTCTAGCACAAGAGGTTTTTCCTACCCCACGGGGACCACAAAATAGTAGAGCTTGTGCCAACTGATTTTTATCAATTGCATTTTCCAAAGTTTGTGTAACTCCCTTTTGACCAACAACTTCATCAAAAGTCTGGGGTCTATATTTTAGGGCTGATACTACATACGTCTCCATTCAATATACTGATCTTCTACAAATATAAAAATTGAACTTTTTTACTCGTGACGTATATAAATAATTTCCACTTTAATTATCAACAAAATAGTAACTTTGTTTATGGCAGGCTATCTTATTGCTCTTGTATTCAAGAGAGGAAAGTCCGGACACCAAAGAGCAGCATAGCGGGTAATTCCCGTCGTCCGTATTATCGGACAGGACAAGTGCAACAGAAAGAATGTACAGTTAGGCTGTAGTGAAATCAGGTAAACTCTATGTGGTGCAACGCCAAGTATGATTGTGTTTGAGGGTTGCTCGCCCGATACAATTGGGTAGGCGGCTAGAATGTTATAGTAATTTAACATCCAGATAAATAATAAGACTCGACAGAATCCGGCTTACAGGCCTGCCTTTTTATTTTTCAAAAAAACTAAATGTGCTACTGCTATATTTTCTTGAATAACTAAATTTTAAATGATTATTAAAATTTATTTTGCTACTATGTTCTATAATCAATAAACCATCTCTTTTTAATTTAATATTTTCAAAAACAGTATGGATTAGCTCTATGTATCTGGAGTAGTCATAATTATAGGGTGGATCAGCGAAAATCAAATCAAAATTAATTGTAATTTCCTTTAGGTAAATGACTGAATCACTTTGTGAAGCAATTATCTCAAGTTGAAGTTTTTTACTAGTATGCCTTATAAATTTTACACACATACTGTCTATATCAACTGCAAATACTTTTGAAGCTCCCCTTGAGGCAAATTCATAACTAATATTTCCAGTGCCTGCAAAAAGATCAATAACCTTAATCTCTTTCCAATCATATTGATTTTGTAATATGTTGAATAAAGCTTCTTTTGATCTATCAGTAGTAGGGCGAACTGGGAGGTTTTTTGGTGCAAATATTTTTTTCCCTTTAAGTGAACCTGAGATAATCCGCATTAATTAAAAATATTTATAAAAAACGGTGCAGGGAAATTATCTTTATTTATAGCTATTTCATTTTTTTCTTCGGTGAATTCTAATTTCTCTAAAAACATTTCTAACGCTTTATAATATGAGTTATAACGATTAAATTTACCAAGGAATATAATTGGCAGCTTCCCTTTATTTGATATATATTCCTCCGCTACTGCCATACTGTAGTATAGAAATTCATCCTCGTTTTTATGTGAATAGGTATTGTAAAACAATAAATTTTTCCCATCAAAGACCATCACGTCAAAAAAGTTATCTCTTAAATGGATGTAGATTACAACTCCATTTCCTGATTTGATACCCTTAAAAATATATTCATAAAGTACTTTTGTATAATGGGTGAGGGTTAAATTATCATACAACTTTTTAAACAATTCTTCCACAGTGGTAGAGGTCTGATACAGGATTTTGATCTCTTGGTTAGAGGTAGTATCCTCAATAATTTTTAAATTCGAATCAATTCTTACATTTTGTTTAATGTAGCTCTCCTTCTTTGAGGAATCATATAGTGTGATTGGAACAAAAGTTGCTGGTCTTTTAAAGTTTATGCAATTTACTCGTTCAAAATTCAATAGATCATTTTCTTCCAAAATTTTTCCAAACGAACTATTATTTTTTATTTGAGTAAAAGTATAGTCAAAAAAAAACTGAGAGTAACTAGTAAAAAAACAAAAACCTCCAGAGTGAATATGTATGGACAGCTCTTTTTCTTTAATTATATTTTTATTGAACAGCATCAAATATCGTTGGCCAATTTCCATTCGTGCTGACTTCGGTAAGCGACCCAAGTATTATTGAAGGACCATTGACACCATCCACAGATACAGTTTCCTTTTCTAGCTGAAGTAAATCTTTATTTTGATCGTGAAGAATAATTTTTTTATCAACTTTTACCTCGAATACAGGAACTCGAAACCCATTTTTATCAACTATGTCAGCTTTGATATCAAATTCAGCTTCAATTCCTTTTATCGGAACTTTTGCAAAGTCTTTGTAGATTTTAGAATCTTTAAATAAAGAATCCTTAACTGGAAAATAGCCTAATGTGTCAACTACAATAACCTCTCTCAGCATATCAATTCTATAAGTTCTGTCATATTCCATATACGAGGAGTCTCTTTTTTCTATCAAAGTAAAAATACCTTCATCAATAAACTTCACAAGACTGTCAAAGTTATTTGAATAAATTCCTTTAACATCTTTATGGGCAATTTGAGCCTTGCGAATAAGTTTTAGTTTGTTTATTACTTTCGCATATCTTTCATTCTTAACTTTATTAAAGTTTATGGGTCCATTAATAGAATCATAAATTTTATAGCTAAAAAAAATTGCTAATATCCATAAGACTGCTTGAAGAGCTAATTTCATTCTTGTTTTTTAATAAAACAAATCTACAATTTTTTTTTTATGGTAAAAGTTTTATAAATGAATTATATTGTTCAAAATAAGCTTTATGAAAGGCAAACCTTTCCACGATCTTCTTAAAGATAAATTTCCCTTTAAACCAACAAAATCTCAAGAAAGGGGTTTTAAAGCTATATCTGAATTTCTAACCAATTCTAAGAAAAATAAAATACTACTGATTACAGGTTATGCTGGTACAGGAAAAACAACTTTAATTGGACATTTGGTTAAACATTTGAGCTTGGTCAAAAAAAAATCAATATTACTGGCTCCAACTGGAAGAGCTGCTAAAGTTTTGTCCTCTTATGCAGGAAATTCTTCTTACACAATTCATAAAAAAATTTATTTTACCCAGTCCTATACTGAGGGATCAGAAATAAAATTTTCACTAAAGGAAAACAAGCACACCAATACTGTTTTTATTGTTGATGAATCCTCTATGATTGGCGATGAACGTAAGGAAAACAAATTTTTTGAAAATGGATCACTGCTAAATGATTTGGTATATTTTGTAAGAAGTGGTGAAAATTGTCAATTGATTTTTGTTGGAGATATTGCTCAATTACCACCTGTTAAATTAAAGCTTAGTCCTGCATTAAGCAAAGAAAAATTGGAATTACAATTTAATTGTGAAGTTGATAATTTAACTTTGGATGATGTTGTTCGTCAAGATGCATTATCTGGTATCTTATTTAATGCAACAAAAATTAGGGAGCTACTGCTAGCTGAGAAATTTGAAGGATTTGAATTTATTTTGGATGGATTTAAAGATATTTTTAAAATTAATGAAGGCGGTGAATTTTTAGAATTATTGGACGAGTCTCTTTATAAAGATGGTATTGATCAGACAGTTCTAATTGTTCGTTCAAATAAAAGGGCAAACTTATTTAATAAAAGTATTAGGGAAAAAATATTGTTTTTGGAAGCTGATCTTTCAAGTGGTGATCAACTAATGGTTGTTAAAAATAATTATTTTTGGCTAGGTAATGACTCGCAACCAGGATTTATCGCTAACGGTGATGTGATTCGTATTAATAGCATTAACGAATATATAGATCGTTATAATATGAAATTTGCCAAAGTTAATGTGCAAATGGTCGATTATCCAGATGAACCTTCTTTTGACACTGTTTTACTGCTTGATACCCTAACTTCAGAAACAGCTAATCTCAATTATGTGCAATCTCAGTCTCTATACAAGAAAATATATCTTGAGTATCTTGATGAAAAATCAAAATACAAACGTTTTTTAAAAGTTAAAACTAATCCCTATTTTAATGCACTCCAGGTCAAATATTCCTATGCAATTACCTGCCATAAGTCGCAAGGAGGACAATGGAATAATGTTTTTGTTGAGCGACCCAATTTTCGTGATGGTCCTGATAAAGATTATTTTAGGTGGTTATATACTGCGGTGACTAGAGCTAAAAGAAAACTTTTTTTGATTGGCTTCCGATAGAATTTTTGTTAAAATATTATAAATTTTTTCATTAATTTATTTTTGAGAGCCTTCAGTTATATTAATGTTTATTAACTATTATTTAGCATCTTTGCATAAATGAAAATAGTCTCAATAATTCCAGCTCGACATGAGTCCTCAAGATTTCCTGCCAAGTTGATGCAGCTCTTGGGTGGTAAGACAGTGATACTCAGTACTTATGAGAATGTCCTTTCAACAGGTCTTTTTGACCAGGTAATTGTTGCAACAGATAGTAAGATTATTTATGATGAAATCTTTAGTAATGGAGGAAAAGTTGTAATGACTAAAACTAGTCATCAATGTGGGAGTGATCGTATTGCAGAGGCAGTTATTGGAATAGATACTGATGTTGTTATTAATGTTCAGGGTGATGAGCCTTTTGTGAATAGGGAAAGTCTAAAAGAGCTTATCGAAGTTTTTGAAAATGATTCTAATCAAGAAATTGCTTTGTCTTCTCTTATGACCAGTTTAAGAGGAAATCAAGAGATTAAAAATCCAAGCAATGTTAAGGTAATTGTTGACTTAAATAATTTTGCTCTTTATTTTTCTCGATCTGTAATACCATTCGTTCGTGATGCTGATTTACCTCATAATTACTACAAACACATTGGGGTTTATGCCTTTAGAAAAGGTGCTCTAATGGAATTTAGTCAACAAAAAATTACTCCACTTGAAGCAGCAGAGAAAATAGAATGTATTCGTTTTATAGAATATGGTAAAAAAATTAAAATGGTTTATACCGATCATGTTAATTTTGGCATAGACACCCCAGAGGATTTAGAGCAAGCAAAATTATACTTAAAAGAAAAATATTCCCAATGATTAATTGGCTGGCCAAAATAATTTTCCTACGAATAATGGGCTGGAGAGTAGTAGGTAATTTTCCTAATTTAAATAAATTTATTCTTGCAGTTGTGCCTCATAATAGAAATTTTGATTTCATTGTTGGAGTTTTAACCCGTGCTGTTCTAAATGAGGAAGTAAATTTTATTGGTAAAAAAGAATTATTTAACCCCCTTACTGGATGGTTTTTTACTTCTATGGGAGGGTCTCCAATTAATAGGGATAAAAATGAAAATAAAGTAACAACTATCTCAGAAATTTTTAATCAACGTGAACTATTTCGACTTGCAATAGCTCCAGAGGGTACGCGAAAAAAAGTTAATCGATGGAAAACAGGGTTTTATCATATAGCCTTGAGGGCGAATGTCCCAATACTATTAGTCAATTTTAATTATAAAGTAAAAAAAGTTTCCTTTTTAAAACTATTTTACCCTTCCGGCGATATGAAAAAAGACTTTAATATAATGGAGGGTTATTTTAATAAAGCAATGCAACTAAAATCTTGAATGATTGACTAACTACGAATTTTTTTTGAAGATTAAGTTTGATATTTAACCATTAATTACTTGCTCATTTTTGAATAAAAAGTTTATTTTAATTAAATCATTTTAAGAGTGTGATAGACATTTTGTACATCGTCGTCATCTTCAATTTTTTCAATTAATTTTGTAACCTCTATTTTTTGTTTGGGTGGAATTTCATGAGTAATTTTTGGGATTCTGTCAAATCCTGAAGATAGTATTTCTAATGAACGATCTTCTAATTCTTTCTGAATTCTACCAAAGTATTCAAAGGAGGCATAAAGGAATATACCATCTTCGTCTTCAAATACCTCTTCGACACCATAATCAATAAAGTCTAACTCTATTTCTTCAACATTAATTATTTCAGAAGTAATCCTAAAGTTACATTTATGATCAAACATAAATTCAACTGAACCTGATGTGCTAAGGCTGCCATTGTATTTATTGAAATAACTTCTTAGATTAGCTACTGTTCGATTATTATTATCAGTTGCCGTCTCAACCAAAATAGCTATTCCATGTGGTGCATAGCCTTCAAATAAAACTTCTTTAAAATTATCTATAGTTTTTTCGTACGCTTTTTTTATTGCTCGTTCTATATTTTCCTTAGGCATATTTGCGGCTTTTGCATTTTGCATTACGGCACGCAGTCTAGAGTTATTATTTGGATCTGGACCACCTCCTTTAACTGCAATTACAATATCCTTTCCAATTCTTGTGAAGGTTTTTGCCATTGTTGACCACCTTTTTATCTTTCTCGCTTTTCTAAATTCAAACGCTCTACCCATTTTAATGATGGTATTTTAATTATAAAACTATTAAAATTCTTTTTTTGTTAGGGTAAGATCATTCAATATTTCAGTATAAGAAAACAATAAGTTGTTGGGTAATTTATTTTCTTTTGCCAATACAGCTATATAGCGCATTCTATTTGAGGTAAAGACTTGTTTAAAAACTGCTCTTTTTTTATATCTTCTTTCGATAAGTTGTTTTAAAAAATCATAATGATAAATTAAATCTGTGCTTCCCAAATGATATATACCTGTAAGTTTATGATTAATAATAAAATGTATTTGCTGACTAAGACGTATATCGCTGTTAACATTTATTATGGTGTTAGGAAAAACTTCTATTGATTCATTATTTTTAATTGCTTGTTCAATCTCTATAATTCGCGGAGAATTGTTTCCAAATATCATTGGTATTCTTGCTAAAACATATTTTGTAGATGGAAGCCTCATTAAATTGTTTTCAATTTTAATCTTAAGACGACCGTAGATACTATTTGACATGGTTTTATCGTACTCATAACTAGGAAAATGCTCAAAGGTATCGAATACGTTTGCAGAAGATAAAAAAAGTAATCGACAGTCGGATTTATTAACAAAATCAATTACAAAATCGTGAACTTCAATTAAAGCTTCAAATGATCCCCTCAGGGAAGAAATGATTAATTTAGGTTTAACGTCCCTAATTATTTTCTCTAGTCCACCTTCTTCTATATTAAAATTAAAAAAATGCTGGTTTTTAGAAAATCCTTTTTTGGTAAAATAAGTTCCAAAAGTATCATAATAGGAGTTTAATTCTTTGTAAAATGAACCACCAATAAATCCGCTGGCACCAAGAATCAAAATTCTTTTCAATTTTTTTCTTTTTTGATTTTATAAAAAGGGGGTTTTACTACAGTGCATGGAATAAATTTTTCCCTAATCCCTATGTAAAGATTTTTACCATTTGCAGAAAAATTTGACTTTACATATCCCATACCAATTCCTTTATTAAGCAATGGTGACTGAGTCCCCGAGGTTACTTTACCAATTAAATTTTCTTTTTCATCAAAAATACAATAACCTGAACGTGGTATTCCTCTCGCATCCATCTCAAAAGCAATAAGTTTACTATCAGTTCCACATTCAATCGATTTTTGATGAGACTCATAGTTTATAAATTCAGTTTCAGTTTTCGTAATCCATCCCAAACCAGCACTTATTGGCGAGGTAGTTTCATTGATTTCGTGACCATATAAATAATAACCCATTTCTAAACGTAATGTATCTCTTGCAGCCAATCCAATAGGGGAGATTCCAAAACTATTTCCAGCAATCATTATTTTATCCCAAATTTTTTCAGCATGTCTGATATCAAAATAAATTTCAATTCCTCCAGAGCCAGTATAACCTGTTTTAGCCACTAATATATTATCGAACCCCGCAAACCTGGAATTTTTATGAAAAAAGTTTCCCAGTTCTGTTAGGTTTATATTGCATAATGGTTGCATAGCTTCAATTGCTTTTGGGCCCTGAATTGCTAAAAGAGCAGTTTGGTCCGATATATTTGAAATCTTTGCATTGAAATCTTTATTACATTTATTTATCCATTTCCAGTCTTTTTCAATGTTAGATGCATTTACAACTAATAGGTATTTATCTTTTTTAAGTTGATAAACAATTAAATCATCAATAATACCTCCATTATCATTTGGAAGATAATTATATTGAGCTTTTCCTGGAAAAAGTTTTTTTATGTCATTACTGCAGATGTACTGCAAAAGCTTAAATGAATTCGGGCCATAAATAACAAATTCACCCATATGTGAAACGTCAAAGACACCAAGATTCTCTCTAACTGACATGTGTTCTTCTTTGACACCACCGCTGTATTGTATTGGCATTTGATATCCTCCAAATAAACCCATTTTGGCATTTAAACATTTATGTATTTTGTAAAATGGAGTTAATTTCATAGAATTATTTTAAACAAAAATATTACATTTAACCAGAATGAGTATTTAATTTTACTTTAAGTAATTCCCTTGGATCAAATATGTTAAAAAAAATTTTCCTTGTTATAAATTTTCTTTTTTTACAAACAATTTTCACTCAAAACTCTAAACTTTCTTCTGAGTTTTATAAAGAGAGAAGAGAATCTTTTCGTGAGAAAATGCCACAAAACAGTGTTGCGGTTCTATTTAGTGCACCTATCAGAAACCGAGCTAATGATGTTAATTATGTTTTTCATCAAGACCCTAATTTTTTCTATTTAACAGGTTGGCATCAACCTCATTCAGTTTTGATTATTTACAAAAATCCTCATGTAGATAAGGATGGTTTTTATAAAGAAAAAATTTACATATTAGAAAGAGATAGATTGAAAGAACTATGGAATGGTAAGCGCTACAGTATAGAATCAGTTAAAAAAATGGGGTTCGATAGAGTTTTAACTAGAAAAAGTTTTAAACATGATCTTTCAAATTTAAGCCATTACGATCAAGTATTAATGTTCGGATTTAATAATGATATTCGTGATAATGAAGATGATCCAAATGATTTATTTGATTTAAAAGCTATATTTAAGAAAGCTATCAATTTTCCTGATTCGTTCGATATAAATCTTTATTCAGTTTATCAACATATTTTAAAAGCTGAAAAGGAAGATTTTAAAAGTGTTAAGGAAGAAATTTTAGCTCATATAGAATTAGATAGCACTTTAATAGAGGATGAAATTGTGAAACAATTCCTAAAAAAACAAAATGATGATTTCTTAATGGAGGCAAAAACCAAAACCGCTTTTTTATTGAGGGATTACAATTTTAATCTAGAAATACTACCACAAATAATGAAAGATTTAAGAGAGATAAAAAAAAATGATGAAATCCTTCTTTTAAGAAAAGCTATTGCCATATCTGTTATAGGTCAGGTTGAAGTCATGAAAGCTATAAAGCCAAAAATGTCAGAGAGAGAGATACAAGGAATACATGAGTTTGTCTATCGAAAATACGGAGCTGCAGATCAAGGATATCCGTCTATAGTTGGTGCTGGAGAAAATGGTTGCGTTTTACATTATATAGAAAATGAAAAAAAGGAGTTAGATAATGAATTAGTTTTAATGGATTTGGGTGCTGAATATTATGGTTATACTGCAGATGTCACAAGAACAATTCCTGCCAATGGAAAATTCAGTGAAGAGCAAAGGGCCCTCTATGAAATTGTTTATGAGGCACAGGAAAAGGCTATTCAAGCCGCTACAGTAGGAACGAGTTTTGACTCACTTTATAAGTTATCTTATGATATAGTTGCTGCTGGTTTGATTCGTTTGGGTATAATTGATGAAATTTCTCAGGCACGTATGTATTTTCCTCATGGTCTATCTCATCATATAGGATTGGATGTTCATGACCCTGGAAATTACAAAGATTTATGTGCCAATATGGTTATTACAATTGAACCTGGTATTTATATTTCTGCAGGAAGTCCTTGTGATCCAAAATGGTGGAATATTGGTATACGTATTGAAGATGATATTCTTATAACTGAAAATGGTCCTATTAATCTTTCAAAGGAAGCCCCAAGAAAATGGAATGAAGTTGAATCAATGATGAAAAAGGGAAGTGCATTAGAGGCTTTTAAACTTCCAGAGATTAAAACATTAATTCAATAAATAAGACTTTAGTTCACTAAAGTCCTTTATTGGTATACATGATTTTTTCTTCGATAAAGCAGATTTTAAACGATTAGGAATTTGGACTTTTAATTTTAGTATTTTTTCAACTGAATCAATAAATTTAACTGGGTGTGCTGTTTCCAAGAATACCCCATAATGGTCTTTGCTTTGCTTGCTTAGATATTCTTTTAATCCCAAAAAACCAACTGCACCGTGAGGATCAGCAATGTATCCATTTTTTTTATAAATTTCAATTAAGGACTTTTTTGTCTCTATATCTGAGTAGCTACATCCTGAAATAATTTTTTTCATTCTGAAAATATCATTATTGAAAATCTTTTGGATTCTAATAAAATTACTTGGATTTCCTACGTCCATAGCATTTGATATTGTTTGAATTGTTTGTAATGGTTCGAAGTTTCCAGTTTTTAAGTACCTGGGGACTGAATCATTTAAATTGGTGCTTGCAATAAAATGATCAATAGGTAATCCCATCTGCTGAGCCATTACACCAGCACATATGTTTCCAAAATTCCCAGAGGGAACGGAGAATACCAACTTTTTATTTTTATTTTTCAAAGAACGATAGGCTATGAAATAATAGAACATTTGCGGAAGCCATCTGGCAACATTAATTGAATTTGCTGAGGTTAAATTCATTTTTGTTAAACTAGGGTCTAAAAAAGCAGCTTTTACCATTTCTTGACAGTCGTCGAAAACACCATCAACTTCTAATGCCGTTATATTTTGTCCTAACGTAGTGATTTGTTTTTCTTGTATTTCACTAATTTTTCCTTTAGGATAGAGTATAATAACTTCAACACCATCAACACCTAAAAACCCATTAGCTACAGCACCACCTGTATCTCCAGAAGTAGCAACTAAAACAGTTATCTTATCTTCCATACCTTTACTAAAGTGACCTAATGCTCTTGCCATAAATCTAGCCCCAACATCTTTAAATGCAAGAGTTGGACCATGAAAAAGCTCAAATGCAGCTATATTATCAGTGATTTCAACTGTTGGGAATTCGAAATCTAATGTTTCAGTTACTATCGAAAGAAGTTTTTTATCATCAATCTCCTTACCTACATATGGCTTAATTATTTGAAAAGCCATTTCAGGAACACTAATTTGCTCAATATCTTCAAAGAACTTTTTAGAAAGTATAGGTATTTGATTTGGAAAATAAAGACCACGATCAGGCGCCAAACCTCTTATTACAGCATTTTTAAAACTAGTGTCTTTTGAATTATGATTAAGACTGTAATATCTCATTAATCTGAGATGATTTTAATTCCTTGGTTGTTAATCTTTGATACATAAATATCAAAATCTATACCAAGCTGGTTTATTATACTTTTCATCTTATATGCAATTCTATTTCCATTTTTACTTCCTTTAGCCAAAGCATATACTGAGGGCCCTGACCCAGATATTCCAAAACCTAGAGCACCTTCTTTTATTACAGCTTTTTTAATTGTTTCGAATTCAGGTATTAATAATGATCTAACAGGTTCAACAATTTCATCTATTAAACTTCTTGACATTAAATCAAAATCTTTAGTATAAAGTGCACTAATGAAAGCTGCCAAGTTACCCCATTGACTAATAGCTTTTTCAAGGGATACTTTGTCTTTTAATATTTCTCTAGCATGCATTGTTTTTAATTCAATCTTTGGATGAAGTACTATAGCTCTTAATTCACTCGGATATGGAAGTTTAATTACATCTATAGGCTTAATACTTCTGACAAGTGTAAATCCACCCATTAGCACTGGAGCAACATTGTCCGCATGGTATGATCCGCTGGCTAGAGCTTCTCCCTCCATTGCAAAGCCTATAAGTTCATGACTAGAGAACGGCTTACCTATTAATTCATTTATAGCAAATACCACACCTGCTGCACTTGCAGCGCTACTACCAATCCCACTTCCTGGTTTAATTTTTTTGTGAATTTCAATTTCAAATCCAAACTTTACAGGATGATATTTTAACATTGCTTTTGCGGCAACGCCTGCAACATTTTTATTTACTTCCATAGGTAAGTCTTGACCTGTAATTTTAGAAATTCTTATCCCAAGCGCTTTTGTTTTAGAAATTAACATTTCATCTCCAATATTATCAAGGCAAAAACCTAAAACATCGAATCCACAAGAGACATTAGCCACGCTTCCTGGAGAAAAAATTTTTATATATTTCATTTATTTTTTTCCAATTCGTATAATATCAGCAAAAATTCCAGAAGCTGTTACTTCAGCCCCAGCCCCAGCCCCTTTAACAATTAAAGGTTGGTCTTTATAACGGTTTGTGAAGAATAGAATAATATTATCACTTCCCTCAAGATTATAAAAATCATGTCCTTCTTTTATTAATTCGATTCCAACTTTAGCTTTTCCATTTTCTAGTTGAGCAACATATTTCATTTTCGCTTTTTTACTGTCTGCATCCTCTAGCATTCTATTGAAATGCTCGCTTTCTTTAATTAAGGATTCAAAAAAAGATTGATTATCTTTTGTATCCATGCACGCTTTTGGCAAAAAAGATCGATTTTCAATATCCTCAAGTTCAATATTCATTCCACTTTCTCTAGCCAATATCAATATCTTCCTAGCAACATCAATTCCAGAAAGGTCAATTTTAGGATCTGGCTCAGTATATCCCTCTTTTTGTGCCTGCAGAACAACATCATGGAATGAAATCCCCTTTTTAAAACTATTAAAAACAAAGTTTAGACTTCCTGATAACACAGCTTGTATCTTTATTATCTGATCTCCTGATGCAATTAAGTTATTTAGTGTATCAATAATTGGCAACCCTGCGCCTACATTGGTTTCAAATAAAAATGGACTACCAAACTTTCTAGATATTTTTTTAAGTTCAATGTAATTGTCTAGAGCGTCTGCAGCAGCTATTTTATTGCAAGTGACTACACCAATGTTATTGTTCAAATAACGCGAGTACTCTCTTGCTATAGTCTCGCTAGCGGTATTATCTATAAAAATACTATTACGTAGATTTAGTTTTTTAGCATGAGAAAAAAAAATGTCTATGTCTGCTTTTGTAGTGCTTTTTTCTATTCCTTCTCTCCAGTTTTTCAAATCTATTTTCTTTTCCCCAAGTATCATTTTCTTTGAATTTGAAATTGCAATGACACGAATTTTTAACCTAAGATTTTCAATCAAATAATTTGTTTGTTTTTCAATCTGCTCTAATAGCTTACTTCCAACATTTCCAATTCCTGTAATAAAAAGGTTAATTTCTTTAACTTGTGCCTCAAAGAAACTCTCGTGAAGAGTATTAATTGCCTTTACTACGTTGTTTTTTTCGATTATTAAAGAAATATTTCTTTCGGAAGCTCCTTGAGCAATTGCTCTAATGTTAATGTTATTTGCACCTAAACTACTAAAGAGTTTGCCACTGATTCCTTGATGATCTTTCATTTTCTCTCCTACTACAGCAATATTAACCATTTCCATTTCTATTCTTGCTGGGGAGACTTTATTCTGTGAAATTTCAAAAGCAAATTTCTCATCAATAGCACTTTTTGCGAGTATTGATTCTTCTTCTTTTACACCAATGCATATTGAATGTTCAGAGGAAGCTTGAGTGATCATAATTACATTAATATCTTTATCAGATAGAGCTTCAAATAAACGTTTAGAAAATCCTGTTATACCAATCATTCCACTTCCCTCTAAATTAATCATCGCAACATTATCAATATGACTAATCCCTTTTACAACCTCACCATTTTCATTATTAATTGAATTGTCAATAAGTGTTCCAGAATCTTTAGGTGCAAATGTATTTTTAATAACTATAGGGATGTTTTTTTCAATAATTGGTTGAAGGGTAGGTGGGTAAATTACCTTTGCTCCAAAATGAGAAAGTTCCATTGCCTCATAGTAGCTTAATTTTTTAATGGGTTTTGCCTGGGCTACAATTTTGGGATGGGCCGTATACATTCCACTTACATCAGTCCATATCTCTAGTAAATCTGCCCCTATACTACTTGCTATAATTGCTGCTGAGTAATCAGACCCTCCTCTACCAAGAGTTGTAGTTACTCCCTTTTTATTTTTTGCAATGAATCCTGGAATTATTGTGACATCAGTCTCATTTTTATCAAAGTAATTTTTTATTTGCTTTACTGTTACACTTTCATTAACTATTTCTCTTTCAAAATGAGTTTCAGTTTGAATCAACTCTCTGGCATCTTTTAATTTTGACTTTACCCCATTATATCTTAGTATTTCATAGATAATGTTACTAGATAAAATCTCTCCATAAGCTGCAACTGCTGAATTATTTTTTACAGTTACTTCTTCTAAAAGAAAAATTGCATCTAATAAGGATTCCAGTTCATTAAGATGTTTTTTTAAGTAACTTATAATTGAGCTTTGGTTTTGTATTGGGATGCATTTTTTAATAGGTTCAAGGTGACGCTTTTCAATTAAAGCCAAATTACTTTTAAAATTATCTTTTCTTGATTGAGCTAGTGAGAGCATTTCCATTAACAAATCAGTAATTCCTCCCAATGCAGAAACGACAATAATAATTTCCTCGTTTTGATTTTTGATAATTTCAAGGACTTTTTTTAGGCTTTTTGAGTTGGCAACTGATGTTCCACCAAATTTTAAAACTTTCATTATATTTTATTTTTTTCAGCAAAAACAGAAACCATGAAATGCTTGATTAATGTATGATTTTTGAAACTTTTTGATTTTAAATCAATAATCTTTAGACAAATTGTCATATAATTACATGTAATGAGTATCCCCCAAAGGGGTAGTCAAAATGTCTACAGTTGAGTGTATAGTGGGCAGTATCTGTAAAGCAGAGGGTAATTTTTTTGTATTTAATGGCTTTAAAAACATTCGACAAAAATATTACAAAACAGCCAGTTTTAAAATTATTTAACTATTATTTTGTTATACCACAATTTAATGAATAAAGAAACTTTTACGCAAGGAAGCTTTTTTAATTAATTACTTTTTTTTGTTTGAATGGATTTTTACATGTAAAATATCCTCACCTTTTTTGTGACATATCTCTAAATTATCACCTTCTTTAATCTTATTATTTACAATTTCCTCAGCAAGAAGATCTTCAATATACTTTTGAATTGCTCTTTTGAGTGGTCTGGCACCATTTTTTTTATCAAACCCTTTTTCACAAATAAATGATTTTGCATCAGTGGTAAGAGATACTTTGTAACCCAACCTCTCTATTCTTGATATTAGCACTTTGAGTTCAATTTCAACTATTTGATTAATATCATTTTTTTCAAGAGTATTAAAAATGACGATATCATCAACTCGATTTAGAAATTCGGGAGCAAATGTTTTTTTTAGTGCATTATTGATTACATTTTTTTCAATATCGTCAGCTTGAGACTTAATGCTTGTGGTTTCAAAACCTACTCCCGTCCCAAAATCTTTTACTTGTCTTGCACCGATGTTTGAAGTCATAATTATAATAGTATTTTGGAAATTTATTTTTCTTCCCAAACTATCTGTTAAAAACCCATCGTCAAGTACCTGTAAAAGCATATTGAATACGTCTGGGTGAGCTTTTTCTACCTCATCCAGAAGAATTACTGAATAAGGCCTTCTTCTTACTTTTTCACTCAGTTGTCCACCTTCTTCGTACCCAACATAACCTGGAGGAGCACCAATTAGCCTAGAAATTGCAAATTTTTCCATGTACTCGCTCATATCAATTCTTATAAGATTTTCCTCAGAGTCAAAAATTTCTTCGGCTAGAATTTTTGCTAATTGTGTTTTGCCCACCCCAGTTTGACCAAGAAATATAAAAGAACCAATAGGTTTATTAGGTTCTTTTAAACCAGCTCGATTTCTCTGAATTGATTTTACTACTTTTTTTACTGCTTCTTTTTGACCAATTATCTTTTGACTAATTTTATCAGTAAGAATTGCTAGTTTATTTTTTTCACTTTTAACAATTTTATTTACAGGAATATTAGTCATCATTGACACAACATCAGATATATCGATTTCATTAACTGTTACTCGATTTAACTTTGATTCCTCTTGCCAGCGATCTTGAGCCTCGAGTAAAGTTTTTTCCACTCTCTTCTCATCGTCTCTAAGTTTCGCAGCCTCTTCATATTTCTGTTTTTTTACAACAGAGTTTTTGAGTTGCTTAACTTTTTCAAGTTCTTCCTCAAGTTTAATTATTTCATCTGGCACATTCATATTGTTTATATGTACTCTAGATCCTGCTTCATCCAATGCATCTATTGCTTTGTCTGGGAGATATCGGTCAGTAACATATCTGTAAGTGAGTTCTGCACATGCTATAAGTGCATCATTAGTATATATCACATTGTGGTGATTTTCATACTTTTCTTTAATGTTTTTTAATATTTCAATGGTTTCTTCAACGTCGGTCTCTTCAATTAAAACCTTTTGAAACCTTCGTTCAAGTGCTCCATCCTTTTCAATATTTTGACGATATTCATCAAGTGTAGTCGCACCTATGCATTGAATTTCTCCCCTAGCAAGGGCCGGTTTAAACATATTTGAAGCATCAAGACTACCTGTTGCTCCACCTGCTCCAACAATAGTGTGAATTTCATCTATGAAAAGGATTACATTATCGTTTTTTTCTAATTCATTCATTACAGCTTTCATTCTTTCCTCAAATTGCCCACGGTATTTTGTGCCAGCTACAAGGCTGGCAAGATCAAGAGATACTACTCTTTTTCCATATAAAACTCTTGAAACCTTTTTCTGAATAATTCTCAATGCAAGACCCTCAGCAATGGCAGACTTCCCAACACCAGGTTCACCTATTAACAAAGGGTTATTCTTTTTTCTTCTACTTAGTATTTGAGAAACACGTTCAATTTCTTTTTCCCTTCCAACTACAGGATCTAAGCTATTCTTCTCAGCCAATGCCGTAACATCTCTTCCAAAGTTGTCTAAAACAGGTGTTTTAGATTTTACATTTACTTTGGATTCAGTAGTGGGAACAAATGGATTTTCTTTTCCTGAGTCCCCAACATCTTCCTTCTCATCTGGGAAAGATGAGGAAGTGGGAAGTTCGATATAATTTTGATCATCACTAGCAAGCATTAGCTTGAACTGCTCTTTGACTATATCATAATCAATGTTAAGCTTAGTGAGTAATTTCGTAGTTGGATCATTTTCATTCCTTAAAATACATAAAAGTAAATGAACAGTATTGATGATGTCACTTTGAAAAAGTTTTGCTTCTAAAAAGGTTGTTTTTAGTGCTCTTTCAGCTTGCCTTGTCAAATGCAGATTTTTTTTATTATTTATGACTCCAGAGTTTTCAATTACAGCAGGATTAAGTATTTCAACCTTCCTTCTTAACTCTTCAAGATCAACTTCGATGGATTTTAAAATTGAAACAGCTTTACCAGAACCATCTCTTAAAATACCCAACATGAGATGCTCCGTACCTATGGAACTATGTCCCAAACGGAGAGCTTCCTCTTTACTAAAGGTAATTACATCTTTGACTCTTGGTGAAAAATTATCATCCATAATGAAACAAAAACTTAAAAACTAAATTTTTTTGAAACAACTAATTAACATTTTCATTAGCAAATAGACAAAATAATAATGATTTAGCAAAATGACTAATACTAAAATTTATCATCAAAATACAATATTGTGATGTTGATAAATTCATTAAAAAATATTGAGGAAATAATAATAAATGATACTCATTAAAGTATTTTAGCTATTACACTTAATAAATTTTATTAAATGATTGATGGAGAAAAACTAATTCCAATTAATATTGAGGATGAAATGAAGTCCTCTTACATTGATTATTCAATGTCCGTTATTGTTTCCCGTGCACTACCAGACGTTCGCGATGGTTTAAAGCCAGTCCATAGAAGGGTTCTTTATGGAATGCATGAGCTAGGAATAAGGTCTACTACTGCTTATAAAAAGTCAGCTAGAATAGTAGGAGAGGTACTTGGAAAATATCATCCCCATGGAGATAGTTCTGTTTACGATACGATGGTTAGAATGGCGCAAGATTGGAGCCTACGTTATTTATTAGTTGATGGCCAGGGTAATTTTGGCTCAATTGATGGAGACAGTCCTGCCGCAATGAGATATACTGAGGCTAGGATGCGCAAAATGTCTGAGGATTTACTTGCTGATATAGAAAAGGAAACAGTAGATCTCCAGCTTAATTTTGATGACACACTAACAGAACCCACAGTCCTTCCAACTAGAGTTCCTAATTTGTTGATAAATGGTGCATCAGGAATTGCTGTTGGAATGGCTACAAATATGCCCCCTCACAATTTAACAGAAGTTGTTAATGGCACTATTCAATACATTGATAACAATGATATTTCTGTTGAGGAGTTAATGAATACAATTAAGGCACCTGACTTTCCCACAGGGGGGACTATTTATGGATATGATGGTGTTAAGGAAGCTTTTTTGTCAGGAAGAGGTAGAGTAGTAATAAGAGCCAACGCAAATATAGAGCTGGTCGGTGATAGAGAATGTATTATAGTAACTGAGATACCTTACCAAGTAAATAAAGCTGAAATGATTAGAAAAACAGCTGAATTGGTTAATGATAAAAAGGTTGAGGGTATCAGTAACATAAGAGATGAATCCGATAGAAATGGAATGCGAATTGTATATGTTTTAAAACGCGATGCAATCCCAAATATTGTTTTAAATAAGCTATACAAGTTTACGTCTCTTCAGTCATCTTTTAGTGTAAATAATATTGCATTAGTAAATGGACGTCCTCAGCTACTAAATTTAAAACAATTAATACATTTTTTTGTTGAGCACCGTCATGATGTAGTTGTTCGAAGAACAAAATATGAGCTTAGAAAAGCTGAGGAACGAGCCCATGTGCTTGAGGGATTAATTATCGCCTCAGATAATATTGATGAGGTTATTGCAATAATTAGAGCCTCTGTGAATCCCGAAGAAGCTAAAAGTAACCTGATATCAAAGTTTCAGCTCAGTGAAGTACAAGCTAAAGCTATTGTTGATATGC
>CEWG01080464.1_pt1 | contig 30123 bp, 26 predicted proteins | sample 361411 | NCBI WGS metagenome assembly CEWG01 (sample SAMEA2622173, study PRJEB7988) | marine metagenome | biome: marine biome (ENVO:00000447); feature: surface water layer (ENVO:00002042); material: "saline water (ENVO:00002010), including plankton (ENVO:xxxxxxxx)" | depth 5 m | reverse complement strand
ACAAAAATGCTCCTACTTGATTCGCAATTTCACGAAACTTTGAATAATCAATTTCTCGCGAGTAAGCGGATGCACCTGCAATAATCATTTTCGGTGAAACCTCTTTTGCAATTTTCAAAATATTTTCATAATCTAAACGTCCAGTTTCCTTTTCAACTCCGTAGAAATGAGCTTTGTATAATCTACCTGAGAAATTAACTGGAGATCCATGAGTTAAATGACCACCATGAGATAGATCAAAACCAAGTATTTTATCACCTGGTTTTAAAAAAGCATGAAAAACGGCTGTATTTGCCTGAGATCCAGAGTGGGGCTGAACATTAGCATAATCAGCACCAAAAAGCTCCTTCGCGCGATCAATAGCTATCAGTTCAATCTTGTCTACCACCTCACAACCTCCATAGTAACGTTTTCCTGGATATCCCTCTGCATATTTATTTGTAAGTATGGAACCGGTAGCCTCCATTACAGCTGGACTTGTAAAATTTTCTGAGGCAATTAGCTCAATTCCATTTAGTTGTCTTCTCTCCTCTGAACTAATTAATTCAAATACAGTTGTATCACGCTCCTTCATCATTAATCAAATTTTATACTACAAAAATAATGTTTTAATAAAAGAACAAATATTTAATTGAAATTTAAAAGCAAATTTTTTTAAACAATTAGAAACAAAATTTTTTTTAGAAATTAAATAAATTAAATTTTTTGACATTATGTCAGTTAATTGTATAAGTAAAAAGACAATTAGTCTTTCGAGTGTCAATGGAATAGATATTGCTAAAAGAATTTTTAAAATGCTCCATGAAATTAGAAAATTTTACTTTAAAATCTCAAGAAGTTGTACAAGCTGCTCATGAACTAACTCAAAGACTAAGTCATCAGCAAATCGAAAATGTACATCTATTTAAAGCTCTTATGGATGTAGACGATAACGTTTTGCCTTTTGTATTTAAGAAACTACAGGTTAACTTTTCATTATTAAAAAAATTAACTGAGAGTTCACTAAATAGTTTACCAAAAATATCAGGTGGTGACATTTTACTATCAGCAAAAGCTTCAAAAACATTGATAAATGCAATTAATATTTCAAAATCAGCCAATGACGAGTTTGTTGCTACCCAGCACCTATTAATCTCATTATTTCAGTCCGAGGGAACTGTAGGTCAAATGTTGAAAGACCAAGGGATTTCTGAAAAAAATTTAAAAGAATCATTAAATCAACTACAAAAAGGTGAGAAAATAACCTCAGCTGGAGCTGAGGAAAATTATAATTCTTTAAATAAATACGCTAAAAATCTAAATCATTTGGCGGAAGAAGGAAAATTAGATCCCGTAATCGGTAGGGATGAGGAAATCAGACGTTTACTTCAAATAATTTCTAGAAGAACAAAAAATAACCCTTTACTTGTTGGTGAGCCAGGAACAGGTAAAACTGCAATAGCTGAGGGCCTAGCGCATCGAATAATTGAAGGAGATGTCCCGGATAATCTTAAAGAAAAACAAATTTTTGCATTGGATATGGGTGCACTAATTGCTGGCGCTAAATATAAAGGAGAATTTGAAGAGCGATTAAAAAGTGTAATAAAAGAAGTGGTTAATAGTGATGGGGAGATACTACTTTTCATAGATGAAATACATACTTTGGTTGGAGCAGGTGGAGGCCAAGGTGCAATGGATGCAGCAAATATTTTGAAACCCGCACTTGCTAGAGGAGAACTTCGAGCAATTGGTGCAACTACATTGGATGAATATCAAAAATATTTTGAGAAAGACAAAGCTTTTGAAAGAAGATTTCAAAAGGTTTTAGTAAATGAGCCCGATGTTGAAAGTGCTATCTCTATTTTAAGAGGAATAAAAGAAAAATACGAGGCTCATCATAAAGTAAGGATTAAAGATGAGGCTATTATTGGTGCTGTTTCATTATCAGATAGATATATTTCAAACAGATTTCTTCCAGACAAGGCTATTGACTTGATAGATGAAGCAGCATCAAAACTAAGAATTGAGATGAACTCAAAGCCAGAGGAGCTTGATTCTCTTGATCGTAAAATACGACAAATTGAAATTGAGATGGTTGCCATTAAGAGGGAAAAAGAAAATGATAAGGTCGAGCAGCTAAATAAGGAACTCTCTAACCTCAAAGAAGAACGTAATGCCATATACGCAAGGTGGAGTCAGGAAAAAGAATTAGTTGACAAAATTCAATTCAACAAAGAGGAAATTGAGAATTATAAATTGCAAGCAGATAAGGCTGAAAGAGATGGAGATTATGCAACAGTTGCTGAATTACGATATGGTAAGATAAAGATATCCCAAGAAAACTTAAAAAAGCTAAATAAAGAACTATTACTCTTTCAAAAAACGGATTCTATGATTAAAGAGGAGGTTAATTATGAGGATATAACTGAGGTTGTTGCTCGATCGACGGGAATACCTGTTACTAAAATGCTACAGTCAGATAAGTTACGTTTTTTAAACTTAGAGAGCGAAATTCATAAGCGAATGGTGGGACAAGATAGTGCGGTCGAAGCAGTATCAGATGCAATAAGGAGAAACCGAACAGGTTTACAAGACCAAAAAAAACCTATTGGAAGTTTTTTATTTCTCGGAACTACAGGGGTTGGTAAGACTGAATTAGCTAAAGCACTGGCAGAAGTTCTTTTTGATGATGAAAACAATCTCTCTCGAATTGATATGAGTGAATACCAGGAAAGCCATTCGGTAAGCCGATTAATTGGGGCTCCTCCAGGATATATAGGATATGATGAAGGAGGTCAATTGACTGAGGCAGTAAGACGAAAACCTTACTCGGTAATACTTTTAGATGAGATTGAAAAAGCACATTCTGACACCTTCAATGTTTTGCTTCAAGTCCTTGATGAAGGGCATTTAACAGACACTAAAGGCAGGAGGGTTGATTTTAAAAACACAATCATTATAATGACTAGTAATATTGGAAGTAATCAAATTCAAGAAACTTTTAAGGGTAATAGAAATTTTGAAATTGCTGAAACTAAAGCAAAAATGGCAGCAATTGAACAACTAAAGAAAACTATTAGACCAGAATTCTTAAATAGAATTGACGATATTATAATGTTTTCTCCACTCACATCAAAGGAAATAAAACTTATTGTTGAGTTACAATTAAGTATATTAATTAATAGATTAAAAATTAATGAGCTATCAATAGATGTAACAGAAGAAGCAATAGATGCCCTTGCCAAACTTGGGTTTGACCCCGAATATGGAGGAAGACCAGTCAAACGCGTAATCCAAAAAAAAGTCTTAAATAAGCTAAGCAAATCTCTGCTAGCTGGTGAAATTGACAACTCCAGTAGGGTGATTATAGATTTTTTTGATAATCAAATAGTAATACGAAACCAAAAAAAAACAAAGAAATAAGTTCTTAAATTTGTGCCGTGAAAAAGACGGTCAATATCAAAAATAAACGTGCTCGATTTGAATTCGAAATTCTTGATCAATACACGGCTGGCATCGTATTGACTGGAACTGAAATTAAATCAATTCGCAATAGCAAAGCCTCTATTAATGAAAGTTTTTGTGAATTTAATGAAAATGGTGAGTTATTCGTTGTTAACATGTATATTGAAGAATATGCCTACGGAACAAGGTTTAACCATCGTCCACGTGGGAATAGAAAACTACTGCTAAATAAAAAAGAATTAATAAAATTAAATAAAGAAGTTAGAAACTCAGGGTTGACTATTGTACCTCTAAAACTATATATTAACGAGAAAGGATTTGCAAAAATTCAGATAGCTTTGGCAAGGGGAAAGAAACTTTATGATAAAAGAGAGACTATTAAAGATCGAGATAATAAAAGAGATTTAGATAGAATTAAGAAGGAATTTAATAAAAGTTAGTTTCGATTTTTTAGCATGGGTACAAACCTAAATTCTCCGAAAGATTGGCAATCAAAACCTTTTTTACCTATACGTATATAACGAGTCATAGTCTGTTCCTTCTCCCCTATTGGAATAACTAATCTTCCACCAATTGCCAACTGAGACAATAGTGGTTTAGGAACGGTTGGAGCACCAGCAGTAACAAGAATTGCTTGGAAAGGACCGAATTCTTTCAGACCTTTATAACCATCGCCGAAAACAGTTTTTTTTGGTCTAAGATTTAATTTTTTAAACAATAAAGAGCTCTTTTTAAAAAGCTCATGTTGACGTTCAATAGTATAGATTTTCACATCTTCAAATGCCAATAGGACAGCTGTCTGATAACCAGAACCTGTACCGATCTCCAATACCTTATCTCCTTTTTTAAGTTCTAATAATTGGGTTTGAAAAGCAACTGTATAGGGCTGAGAAATGGTTTGATTTGCAGCAATTGGATAGGCTCTATCAACATATGCAAAATCTTCTAATCCCTTATCCATAAAAAAATGTCTTGGTACTTTTTCCATTGCTCTTAAAACACGATTATCACGTATACCTTTCTTTTTTAATTGAACTATCAATTGCCTTCTTCGTCCTTGGTGTTTTGTTGAATCTATATTCATTAAAAAAGTAATCATTTACAAAAATCAGAAAAAGATACTACTTTTGAGTAAATATCATTTAACATGATAAAAGCAGGAGTAATTGGAGCAGGACATCTAGGAAAAATACATTTGCATTTACTTAAGTCATCTAAATTTTATGATTTAGTTGGTTTTTATGACTCTGACCGTAAAAATGCAGAAATCCTTAATAAAGAAAAAGGTTACAGATTTTTTGAAACTATAGATGAACTAATCGAAAATTGTGAGATGGTAGATATTGTAACACCAACAGTTTTTCATCATGAAATTGCTCTGAAAGCTATTGCCAAAAAAAAACATGTATTTATTGAAAAACCTATTGCCAATAGTGTTATTGAGGCCGAAGAAATATCGATAGCCGCCAGGAAACTAGGAGTGTTGGGTCAAGTAGGTCATGTGGAACGCTTTAACCCTGCTTTAAAAGCTGCTCTTGACTCAATAACTAATCCTATGTTTATTGAATCTCATCGTTTAGCTGAGTTTAACCCTCGTGGAACAGATGTCCCTGTCGTACTTGATTTAATGATACATGATATTGATATACTATTGAGTATTATTAAGTCAAAAGTTAAATCTGTCTCTGCCTCTGGAGTATCAATAATAAGTAGTACTCCAGATATAGCTAATGCTAGAATTGAGTTTGAAAATGGCTGTGTGGCAAACCTGACTGCGAGTAGAATATCTCTAAAGAAAATGAGAAAAACTAGATTTTTTCAAAAGGATGCATACATTTCAGTAGATTTTTTAGATAAAAAAGTAGAAGTTGTTAAAATGAAACGAGCCCCTAAAAAATACGACGACTTTGCTATGATTTTACAGAACGCTGAGGGAGAAAAAAAACAGATTTATTTTGAAAATCCAAAAATTGATAATTCTAATGCCATTCTAGAGGAGTTGGAGACTTTTTCATCAGCGATTGAGAACAATACTGAACCTATCGTAAATTTTGAAAATGGAACTGAAGCATTAAAATTAGCTTTTAGAATAATTGAAGCTTATAGCTAGTCATTATTAACCTAAGTTCAAAGTAAATCATTATACTTTTAGATAAATTTGATTTATGAATATTAAAGAAAATATAAGTCATTTATTAAAACAAATACCAGATAATGTCAAATTGGTTGCTGTTTCAAAGACGAAATCCATTGAGGAAATTTTAGAGGCTCACAAGGCTGGCCAACGAATTTTTGGGGAAAATAAAGTTCAAGAAATGAAAGGTAAATACGAGATTTTACCAAAAGACATTGAATGGCACATGATAGGTCACGTTCAGTCAAATAAGGTAAAATATATGGCTCCATTTGTTTCTCTAATACATGGAGTAGACAGCTTAAAACTACTTAAAGAAATTAACAAACAAGCGCAAAAAAACAACCGTGTTTTAGATTGTTTATTTCAAATTCATATTGCAAAGGAAAGCACCAAATTTGGAATGTCTAAGGAAGAATGTATTGAAAATTTAACTTCTGCACAATCTATGGAAAACGTTCGTATTCGTGGGTTAATGGGTATGGCAACTTTTACAAATGACCAAAAACAAATCGAACGTGAGTTTAATGATTTAAAAAAATTATATGATAATTTGGCAAATAAATATACGAGTTTTGAATTACTTTCAATGGGTATGAGTGGTGATTATAAAATTGCAATATTAAAAGGTAGTAACATGATTCGTCTAGGAAATAAAATATTCGGTTCGAGAGACAATTAAATTATGTACGCAATTTTAGATATTGAAACTACTGGTGGAAAATACAATGAAGAGGGAATTACCGAAATAGCAATTTATCGATACAATGGGTTTAAAGTTGTAGATCAATTTATAAGTTTGGTCAATCCAGAGCAAGAAATTCAACCATATGTTCAAAAACTTACAGGCATAAACAGTAAAATGCTCCGAAATGCGCCACGTTTTTTTGAAATAGCTAAAAGAATTATAGAGATTACCAAAGATTGCATTATAGTTGCACATAATGCTGACTTCGATTACCGTATTTTAAGAAAGGAATTTGAAAGTCTAGGTTACAATTTTAAGAAAGACTCTATATGCACTGTAACTCTATCTAAGCACCTTTTACCAGAAATGGAATCCTATAAATTGGGTAATCTTGTCCGCTCTTTAGGTATTCCCTTGACTAACCGCCACAGGGCTCAAGGGGATGCTTTTGCAACGGTAAAACTCTTTGAACTTCTTTTGGAAAAGGATAGCAGTAAGGTAATATTAAAATCTCAAATCAAAGCATTAAACGGCAAACAAGTTTCATCTAAATATCTAAAGATTCTTGAAGAATTACCGAACTGCTCTGGTATATATTATTTACATAATAAAGCTGGGAAAATAATTTACATTGGCAAAAGTAATAATATACAAAAAAGAGTGAGAAACCACTTAACTGGAAAAAATAGAAAAGCACTGAAGATTCAAAAAAGCCTTCACAAGATAAATTTTGAAATTACTGGAAGTGAACTTATAGCTTTACTAAAAGAGCAAAACGAAATAAAAAAAAATCGACCAAGAATTAATAAGGAAGGTAGGTACCGCCTTTACCCTATGGGAATTCGTCTAGATATTAATACCGATTATCACCAGTTAGTTTTAGAACAGGTAAGGAAAGATCGAGAATACATAACTGTATTTAAAAACGGTAGGGTAGCAAAACATATTCTTGATCAATGGATTGCAAGCAATAAACTCTGTCGCAATCACAGCTCTCTTGAAGAAACTAATGTATCATGTGTTTCCCTCAATAAAAATGAATGTAAAGAATCCTGCATAGGTAAAGAAAAAATGATTGAATATAATAAAAGGGTAGCAAAACTAGCAAACCAAAGTAGTTACCCATATGAAAATTTCTTAATGATTGGAAAAGGTCGAAAGGATGGAGAGTCTAGCTTTATTTATATTGAAAATCAAGTTTATATGGGTTACGGATATTTTGAATTAAATCACCAAATTAATACCTCAGAAAAAATTCTATCTCGAATAACAAAAATGCAAGATAATTCTGATTGTCAAGCTCTAATACTGTCTTTTATCAAAAGAGAGAAATACTCAAAATTAATACCTTTGAAAAATACAAATGATATCACAATAAATTAAATGATTTGAGATTTAAGAATTACAAACACCGTTTGCACGAAATAATTTATGAAGCTGATACTCCTGCGGGAAAAGCTTTTGATGTTTTACTTTTAATTTTTATACTTTCCAGTGTAATTCTTGTAGCGCTTGAAAGTATTTACTGGATTGATAATAAACACCATGAACTATTGAACATCGCTGAGTGGGTCATTACCATTATTTTTTCTATTGAATACATACTAAGGATTATTGCAGTAAGCAAGCCATTAAAATACATTCTTAGCCCTTATGGAATTATTGATTTTATTTCTACAGTCCCAAAATATATTTCACTTTTTTTTGTAGGCACTCAATCATTACTTGCACTAAGAGCCTTGAGGTTATTAAGGGTATTTAGAATACTAAAACTTACTCGATATGTAGGTGAATCAAACTCACTTTTAAAAGCATTGTCTAGAAGCCGTACTAAAATTTTAGTCTTTATGTTTAGTGTAGTAATAATCTGTATTATTTTCGGAACTATCATGTATATGGTAGAAGATGACGCTAGCGGATTTACTAGTATTCCAAAAAGTATTTATTGGTGCATAGTTACAATGACCACTGTTGGCTATGGAGATATAGCTCCTACAAGTCCTCTTGGACAGTTTATTGCATCAGTAATAATGGTTTTAGGTTATGGAATAATAGCTGTTCCAACTGGAATTGTGTCTGCTGAATTTACTTCACAGGCTTTCAAAGTAGACAACAACACCCAAGCTTGCCCACATTGTATGACCACACAGCATAAGGACAACGCAAAATATTGCCATCAGTGTGGAGAAATCCTTAACGATATTGATTAAAAAATTAATTTACATAGCGGGTCCAACAGGAATTGGAAAGACTTCATTGAGTATTTTGATTGCTAAACGCTTAAAAACAGAAATACTGTCATGTGATTCGCGCCAAATATATAAGGAGATGTCTATTGGTACGGGCGTTCCATCAATTGAAGAGCAGCAAGGTATCAAACATCATTTTATCCATAATAAAAGCATACATAAACTTTATGATGCTTACAAATTTGAAAAAGAAGGTTTGATATTACTGAAAAAATTGTTTAAAAAACATGATAAAGTTGTTATGGTTGGTGGCTCTGGCCTTTATGCTAAAGCGTTAATTGAAGGCTTGGATGAAATACCCGAAGTAGGTTTAAAGTCTATTAACAGTGTAAAGGAAATATATAAAAAAAAAGGATTAAAAGGATTACAACTTGAATTGAAGGAAAGAGACCCAATTTACTACAAAACAGTTGATCTTAAAAATCATAGAAGGCTTATTCGAGCTCTTGAAGTATGTAAAAGTACACAAAAACCATATTCTTCTTTTCTAAAAAAATCAAATGGAGTGAGGTTTTTTAAAAGTAAAACCTTATTGCTAAAAATGAATCGTGAGAAACTTTATAACCGTATAAACCATCGAGTAGATAAAATGATTTCTTTGGGGTTAATTGAGGAGGCTAAGTCATTGTATCCATATAAAGAAATGGGTGCATTACAAACTGTTGGATATAAGGAGTTATTTGACCATTTTGAAAGAAAAATGGACATTAAAGAGACAATCGAACTAATAAAAAAAAATACTCGAAACTATGCAAAACGACAATTAACTTGGTTTAATAAAATCGAATCTATTTCAGTTGAAACTAACAAACTTAACCAAACGATAGGTCAAATTATTGAAAAACTAAATTAAATATGAATTTTTATAATTAATTAATTGGATTCATCTATTTACAAACTTAAACCTTAGACAAGAAATCTATTACATTTTTCTCAATACGTTTATCAATATTTTTAGTATCTGCTTTTATAAAATTTTCACCTATAATTTTTTCATAAAGCTCAATATAACGATCTGAAACAGTTTTAATGTACTCCTTTGTCATTAAAGGTATATTTTGACCTTTTAAACCTTGAAAGTTATTGGAGATTAACCACTGTCTAACAAACTCCTTAGAGAGCTGTTTTTGAGGCTCACCTCTATTTTGTCTTTCCCTGTAACCATCTGCATAAAAAAATCTTGAAGAGTCTGGTGTGTGAATTTCATCGATTAATACAATCTTTCCCTCAGAAGTTTTTCCAAACTCATATTTGGTATCAACTAATATCAGACCTCTTGACTTTGATATCTCAGTGCCCCTCTTGAAGAGTGCACGAGTATATTTTTCTAAAAGCAAATAATCCGATTCACTTACAATATTTTTTTGAATAATCTCATCTTTTGATATATCCTCATCGTGACCTTCATTAGCCTTAGTTGCTGGAGTAATTATAGGCTCATCGAAAGCATCGTTTTCAATTATTCCATCAGGCATTTCTACCCCACATAAAATCCTTTTGCCTTCTTTGTATTCTCTTGCTGAATGACCAGACATATATCCACGTATTACCATTTCAACTTTAAACGGAGTACAACTTTGGCCTACTGTAACATTTGGGTCAGGAGTAGATTGTACCCAATTTGGAACAATATCTGAAGTTGAGGCCATCATTTTGGATGCAATTTGATTTAGTATTTGACCCTTATATGGAATACCCTCTGGCATTACTACATCAAAAGCAGATAAGCGATCGGTAGCAATCATTATTAACATACCTCCTTCAAGTTCATAAACATCTCTAACTTTTCCTTTATATTTTGAAAGTTGTCCTGGAAATTGAAAATTTGAACTAGTAATAGTGTTCATTGATTAATCAATTATCATGTTCTATTCGTTTATACGCTTTTATGACCTTTTTTACCAAACTATGTCGGATGACATCTTTTTCGTCGAGTTTAACTATTCCAATGCCCTTAATTTCTCCTAAAATTAATAATGCTTCTTTCAATCCAGAAATCACTCGACTAGGCAAATCAATCTGTCCAGGATCACCAGTGACAATAAATTTAGCATTTCGACCCATGCGTGTCAAAAACATTTTCATCTGAGCATGGGTAGTGTTTTGAGCTTCATCCAATATTACAAAGGCGTTATCTAGAGTTCTCCCCCGCATAAATGCCAACGGAGCAATTTGAATTGTTCTGTTTTCAATATGACTAATAAGTTTTTCTTTCGGTATCATATCACGTAAAGCATCGTATAGAGGTTGCATATAGGGGTCTAGCTTTTCTTTAAGATCCCCAGGAAGGAATCCCAGGTTCTCTCCAGCCTCCACTGCAGGTCTTGTAAGAATAATTCTTTTTACCTGTTTTTCCTTGAGCGCTTTCACAGCAAGGGCAACACTAGTGTAGGTTTTTCCCGTTCCAGCTGGACCAATAGCAAAAATCATTTCATTTTTTTTCGCCAAGGTCACCAGAGTGTTTTGATTAAAAGACTGGGCTTTGATTATTTTTCCTCCTACTCCATGAAGAATAAAATTATCTTTATCATAACTTGAATCAAATTCACCAACTCCATTTGCTGAAATTACACGCTCAATCACATCTTCATTTAAGTTGTTAAATTTACCAAAATGAGTTATTAACATTTCAATGCGTTTTTCAAACTCGTCTAAAATTGGCTGCTCACCAAATGCCTTTATATTACTGCCTCTAGCAACAATTTTTAGTTTTGGAAAATAATCCCTTAACTTTTCGATGTGAATGTTATGTTGTCCGAAAAAATCTTGAGGATCGACCTCAGAAAGTTCAATTTTAATTTCGTTCAAAGGATAGTCAATTAAAAAAATTAATTTTGTTTAAAATTGGTATCTAATTCAAATTTAAAAAATTATTAGAACTATATCCCTATGTCAATAGTAACTTTAACTACCGACTTTGGAAATAAAGATTACTCAGTGGCTGCTGTAAAAGGAGCTATTTTAAGTACATTTAAAAACCCTAAAATTATTGATATTAGTCACCAGATAGAGCCTTATAACGTTACCCAAGCAGCTTATGTCTTAAAAAATGCCTACAAAAACTTTCCTCAAGGCTCAATTCATATTGTTGGTGTTGAATCTGAAAGAACACCAGAGAATGATCATATAGCCATGTACTTTGATGGACATTATTTTATCGGGGCTGATAATGGAATTTTCACGATGATTAAGGGTGAAATCAAAGCTGATAAAATAGTTATCATTAATATTCATAATCAAAATGCTATTACTTTTCCCGCTCTTGACACTTTTATCAAAGTAGCCGCTCACCTATCAAGAAACGGATCCCTAGAAGTAATTGGTAAGGCTACAAATGAAATTCGGGAATTGGTTGAACTTAAACCAGTAGTAAATGCTAAAGTTGATCAAATAGTTGGAAGTGTTATTTACGTAGATAACTATGGAAATGTAATAACTAATATTACCAGAAAGCTATTTAATGAGGTTGGTAAATCAAGAAAATATACAATCTTTGCTAGGAATGTTAAATTCAAAAAGGTATACGAAACTTACAGCGATGCTATAGATTTTACTATCCCAAAAGAAAAAAGGGAAGAGGACGGTAAAAAAATAGCACTTTTTAATGACGCTGAACACTTGGAACTGGCAATCTATAAAAGTAATCCACTATCTGTAGGTAGTGCATATAATCTTTTTGGATTGGAGTATAGGGATTCTGTAACTGTAAAATTCAATTAATATGTTGACAATAACGAGGAGAGAGTTTTTTCTTTTTTTTAATAGCGGTATCGGCTATCTAAGCATGGGAATTTTTTTGACAATTAATACATTATTTCTGTGGTTTTTTGACACAAATTTTAACATAATTAATTCCGGTTTTGCTGACTTAAACAGTTTTTTTGTACTTACTCCTTGGCTTTTTATGCCTCTGATTCCTGCAATTATTATGAGAAGTTTCTCAGAGGAAAGGCGATTGGGAACACTAGAACTTTTATTAACCAAACCTTTAAGTCTTTGGCAAATTATTTTAGGTAAATATTTAGGAGGTATCTTATTAATGAGTATTGCTTTAGTTTCCTCAATTGTTCATCTATTTGCTATAAATAATTTAAAACTTGGAGATATACCTATTGATTGGGGAGCAACTTTTAGTGGATTTATGGGTCTTTTATTTGTAGGAAGTATTTTTGTGTCAATTGGAATACTAAGTTCTTTATTGTCAAAAAATCAAGCTACCGCATTTATGCTTGCTTTTTTACTATGTTTTGTTCAGTTTTTTTTATGGAAGGGAATTGGGGATCTAATGTATGATAGTGAGAGTTATAATTTTTTTAATCAAATTGGGATTTATGAGCATTATCTAAGCCTCCAACAAGGACTAATTTCTGTTAAAGATGTTGTTTATTTTATATGCTCAAACTATATTTTACTTTACCTGAGCAGACAGGTTTTATTAAAAATAAAAAACCAAGGGGGGTGAAGAAAGTATTAAACACTTTTAAAAATATAATTTTACCACTGACTTCCATTTTTGCAGCCCAATGGATTAATATTCAGATTGATGTTACTCAGAACCAAAGATATTCATTGAACTCGGAAACAAAAAAAGCATTAGAGTTACTTGATAAGCCTTTAAAGGTAGATATTTTTTTAAGTGGAAAACTACCAACAGATTACTTACGCTTAAAAAGGGAGATTCAAACGTTTATAAGGAGTATGGAAACCCATACTGATAAACTATTAATAAATTACATTGATCCATTTGAAGGAGCGAACAGCTCAATAAAGGTGATCTCTGAAATGAATCAATATGGTCTTATCCCTGAATACATTTTATCAAAAAAAAATCAGGAGGTTGAACAAACTGTTGTTTTTCCTTGGGCAATTATAAATGATGGAGGCAAAACACTTAGAATTCCACTCCTCTCAAAAAATCTAGGTGATAACCAACATGAAAAAATTAATCGCGCAATTGCTCAAATTGAATTTAAATTCTTTGATGCATTTTTTAAAATTAATCTAGTCGAAAAGAAAAAACTTGCTGTACTTACTTCACATAATACCTCTGAAAAAAACAAAATTTCCAGTTTTATAAAAAGCCTAAAACCATACTATCAATTAGCCTCATTTGATCTTAAAGCTCTTGAAAAAAATCCAATCAAAACTTTAGAAAACCTAAAAAGATTTGAATTATTGATAATATCCAACCCTAAAACTCATTTTACCGAGCAAGAAAAATACCTTTTGGATCAACATTTAATTGATGGAGGTAAACAACTATGGATGATTAACTCCACTTCAGTCAATCGAGATAGCTTATTTAATTTAGAAGGAAGTACAATTGCAACAGAAAATAATCTAAATATGGCTAATTTATTTTTTAAATACGGCTTTAGGTTAGAAAAAAATTTAGTGAAAGATCTTTTCTGTGCCCCTATTGTTTTAGCTTCTGGAAAACAAAGCAAAGCTCAGTACATTCCGATTCCTTGGCCCTATTACCCGATAGCTCAGCCAAGTGATCACATTATTGGAGATGGAATTTCAAACTTATGGTTTAAGTTTCCATCTTCAATTGATACTTTAAAAAGTAAAACAAAAAAAACTGTTTTGGTAAGAAGTTCTGAATTATGCAAAAGCATAAAAGTACCTACAGAAATTTCCTTGAAAGAGGTTTCGGAAAAGATAGTATCCTCATCTTTCAATGACTCCAATAAGATGATGGGAATTTTGGTCACTGGATACTTCTCTTCTGCATATGAAAATCGACTAAAACCATTTAAACATAAAAATCATATTAGTAAAGGAAATAGTAAAATGATTATTTTTTCCGAAGGCACACTGGCAGAAAATCAATTGGATAAGGGGAATCCACTTGAATTAGGATATGATAAATGGACCAATAATTATTATGGAAACAAAGATTTTTTAAAAAATTGTATTCACTACTTAATGAATGATAATTCACTATTAAATATCAGAAATAAAGATGTCAGCCTTGGAATGTTAGATATGAAGATTGTTGGCCAAAAAAGTAATGAGTGGCGAATAGCACTTTTATTGTTTCCCTTAATAATTCTATTTGTAATTGGTTTTATTGTTTTGCGATTAAGAATATCAAAACATAGTCGATAACTTTTAATAACTTCATTTTAGTATTTTTTTCATTAAACATACTTTTATGTTGTAAATTAAAACATGTAACATGAAATTCATAGTTTCCAGTGATGCATTACTAAAAGAACTTCAAATATTAAGTGGAGTTGTCAATTCAAGCAATACAATGCCTATTTTAGATAATTTTCTATTTAATCTCAATTCCAAGCAATTAATTCTTACTGCATCAGACCTTGAAACAACTATGTCATGTAACATAAACGTAGAATCGGAGGACACAGGTAACGTTGCACTTCCTGCCAGACTATTATTGGATACTCTGAAAACTTTTCCAGAACAACCACTGACATTTATAAAAAAAGAAAATAATACACTTGAAATAAGTGCTAATAATGGTAAGTATGCAGTTGCTTATCTAAATGGGGATGATTTTCCAAGAGCGGCTCAAGTTAAAGATCCTACTCAAATTAAAATAAACACTGAAATTCTGGCGACAGCAATTAATTCTACTCTATTTGCTTCAGGAAACGATGATTTAAGGCCAGTAATGAGTGGTGTTTTCTTCCAATTTACAACATCAGAGCTCACATTTGTAGCTACGGATGCACATAAGTTAGTGAAGTACTCACGGAAAGACCTTTCCGCAGAAACAAATACTGAGTTTATAATGCCTAAAAAACCATTACAGATATTGAAAGGTATTTTGCAAGGAACAAATGAAGACTTATCGATTGAATATAATGATACCAATGCAGAGTTTAGTTTTGGTAACCTTCGATTAACCTGTCGTTTGGTTGAAGGGAAATATCCAAACTACGAGGCAGTCATTCCAAAGGAAAATCCAAATGAAATGAAAATTGGACGAGTTAGTTTTCTTAACTCTGTAAGAAGGGTAAGTATTTTTTCTAATAAAACTACCCATCAAGTTAGATTGAAAATTGCCGGAGCTGATTTACAAATATCGGCTGAGGATTTTGATTATAGTAATAGGGCGGAAGAGCGTTTAGGTTGTGAATATAAAGGGGATGATCTCGAAATTGGCTTCAATTCAAGATTTTTAATTGAAATGTTAAATAATTTAACTTGTAGCGATATAAAATTATCAATGTCTATGCCGAACCGTGCTGGAATAATTAGTCCTCAAGATGATATAGATGAAGGTGAAGATATTACAATGCTAGTAATGCCTGTAATGCTGAATGATTAATTTTTTATTTGATCAATATATCAGAAAAACTTTTGTATTTACCTTTTTCTAGTTTTTCCCTTATACTGGCAAAGGCATCCAGTGTTTCCTTTACATCTTCAAGTGTATGAGACGCTGTGGGTATAAGTCTTAACAACATCATTCCCTTAGGAATTACTGGGTAGACTACAATTGAACAAAATATACCATGATTTTCCCTCAAATCTTTAACTAAAGCCATGGCCTCCGGGATGCTCCCTTTAAGATAAACGGGTGTAACACAACTTTGAGTATTTCCAATATCAAAACCACCGTTCTTCAAGCCGTTTTGAAGGGCACTTACATTTCTCCATAGTCTGGTTTTAAACTCAGGTTGAGTTTTAATCATGTCCAAACGTCTGAGCAATCCCTTAACTAATTGCATCTGTAGTGATTTTGCAAACATTTGAGATCGCATATTATACCTTAAGTAGTCAATAATTTCTTTATCGCCAGCTATGAAAGCTCCAGTGGAGGCCATTGATTTTGCAAAAGTGGCGAAGTAAACATCAATATCATCCTGAACTCCCTGTTCAAAACCAGTACCCCTCCCATCATCACCCAATGTTCCAAAGCCATGTGCATCGTCAAGTAAAAAACGAAAGTTATATTCAGATTTAAGAGCAACTATTTCTTTAAGTTTTCCCTGCTCTCCACGCATTCCAAATACACCCTCTGATATCACTAAAATACCACCTCCAGTTTGTTCAGTTGCCTTTTTTGCCCTTTGGAGATTTTTTTCTAGACTTTCAATATCGTTATGTTTGTACGTAAATCGCTTTCCTAAATGAAGCCTTACTCCATCAACAATACAAGCATGAGCATCTAAATCATATACAATTACATCATCTTTACCAACTAAAGTGTCTATCGTAGATAAAATACCTTGATAGCCAAAATTGAGTAAATAGGTAGATTCTTTTTTTACAAATTCTGCGAGCTCACTTTCTAAAGATTCATGAAGTTCAGTGTGGCCAGACATCATTCTAGCACCCATTGGGTATGCTGATCCAAATTCTTGAGCAGCTTCTGCATCTACTTTTCTAACTTCAGGGTGATTTGCCAATCCAAGGTAATCGTTTACACTCCATGTAATAACCTCCTTACCTTTAAAAAACATTCTGTTACTTATTGGACCCTCAAGCTTAGGAAAAACATAATATCCCTCAGCTTGTTCCGCCCATTTACCAAGAGGTCCTTTATTAGCATATAACTTTTCAAATAAATCCTTCATCATTAAATCTTTTTCAATTTATATATATTACTCTGTTTTTTAATTCCTTGTTGTTCTTGTCAAAAAAACCTTGTTCAATCATCCATTTATCATCATAAATCTTACTCATATAACGAGAACCATGATCAGGAAAAATGATTACAACAATGCTTTCTTTATTAAAATATCCTTTTTCATTTAGTTGTTTTACTGCTTGCATAGCAGCACCAGAAGTATAACCAACAAATAGCCCTTCATTTTTAGTAATCTCTCTTGCAGTATGCGCACTATCTTCATCAGTTACCTTAATAAATGTATCAATAGAATCAAAGTCAGTTGCAGTTGGTATGAGATTCTTACCTAAACCCTCAATTCGATAAGGATAGATTTCTTTGGTATCAATCTCTCCTGTCTCATGAAATTTTTTTAAAACCGATCCATATGCATCAACTCCAATTACATTAATACTTGGGTTTTGTTCTTTTAAATACCTTGCACATCCTGATATTGTTCCTCCTGTTCCAGAACAAGCAACTAAATGGGTAACCTTTCCATTTGTTTGCTTCCAAATTTCGGGGCCTGTAGTCTCATAGTGAGCCTGGATATTTAAATCGTTAAAATACTGATTTATGTATACAGAATTTCTAGTTTCACTATGTAACTTCTTAGCAACCTGATAGTATGACCTTGGATCATCAGCTGGAACATTTGCAGGGCAAACATAAACTTTAGCTCCCATTGCACTAAGCATGTCGATTTTATCTTTCGAAGATTTAGAACTTACAGCTAAAATACATTTATAACCTTTGATTATGGATACCATTGCTAAGCTGAAACCAGTATTACCAGATGTGGTTTCTATAATTGTACTACCAGGTGAGAGAATACCATTTTTTTCAGCCTCCAAAATTATATTCAATGCTATTCTATCTTTATTAGAGTGACCTGGATTGAAAGCTTCTAGTTTTGTAAAAAAATTACCATTAAAATCTTTAACAATTTTTTTTAATTTTATTAGGGGGGTATTTCCTATTAGAGATAAAACACTCGGATGAGCCTTGATTCGGTCTTTAAGTTTATTCTTAAACATTTTCATAGCAAAAATAACACTTTTTTTTAAAGGCTATTTTGCTCAAGATCAATTATAAATGCAAATTTTTTGGCTAATTCCTTCAATGCATCAAACCGACTCGATGACCCGCTGTGGCCAGCCTTCATGTCGGTATTTAAAAAAAGAAAATTGTTACCTGTTTTCATTGATCTCAACTTTGCAACCCATTTGGTGGGCTCAAAATATTGAACCTGAGAATCATGAAATCCAGATGTAACTAGTAAGTTTGGGTATTCAATAGATTTGATTTGATCATAAGGAGAATAAGAAAGCATATATTCATAATATTTCTTGTCTTTGGGGTTTCCCCATTCATCAAATTCAGAGGTTGTCAATGGGATTGACTCATCTAACATTGTGGTTACAATATCAACGAATGGAACTGCAGCAATAACTCCATTATATAATTCAGGTGACATATTAATTACAGCACCCATTAACAAACCACCAGCAGATCCTCCGAAGGCATAAAGGTGATCTGCAGAAGTGTATTGCTTTTGAATTAAATATTTTGAGCAATCAACAAAATCAAAAAAGGTATTTTTTTTATTTAAGAGTTTACCATCTTCATACCACTGACGACCAAGGTATTCCCCACCTCTAACATGGCAAATAGCAAAAGAAAAACCTCGATCCAAAAGACTCAAACGTGCAGAAGAAAATGAGGGGTCGACAGTACTGCCATAAGATCCATAGGCATATTGAAGAATAGGTGTATTAGAACTTGGCTTAGTATCTTTGTGATAAACAAGTGAAATAGGAATCTTTTTACCATCTCTTCCATTAGCCCAAAGCCTTTTGGATTTATAATTTTTCTTATTAAACTTTCCTCCCAACACTTCTTGAGTCTTGAGTATATGTTTTTTTTTATTCTCAGTATTGAATTCAATTACTGATGTAGGAGTCGTCATTGAATTGTAAACATAACGAAAAGTATTGGAATTAAAATCAGGATTATAACTAATGAAAATGGTGTAAGTTTGATCGGTCATTGGTAAGTAGTAATCTGAACTTCCATCCCAATGAATAACTCTTAGCCTAGACAAACCTTTTTCTCGTTCGTTTACTAACCAATATTTTTTAAATAAATCGAAATCCTCAATTAATGTATCCTCCCTATGTGAAAGAAGATCTTCCCAATATTCAATAGTTGTTTTATCAACACGAGTTCTCATAATTTTAAAGTTATTTGCTCCTTCATAATTGGTATGAATGTAAAAATAGTCTTCAAAGTGATCTAAGCTGTATTCCATTCCCTTAATTCTTTTTTGGAAAATCCTAAATTCATCATTAGGGTTGTCAGATTTAACAAATCGGAACTCAGATGTTAATGTACTTGAAGATGATATTAAAAGATACTCCTGTGATTTGGATTTGTTAATACTTACCGAAAAAGCTTCGTTTTTTTCAGCATAAACTATTTTATCCCTCCTATTCGGAAAGCTGATATCGTGCTTTAATACTGCCTCAGATCTGAGAGTAATAGGGTTTTTAATATTATAAAAAAGAGATTTATTATCGTTAGCCCATACACTTCCCCCAGTAGTGTTTTTAATCTTAGTTTTTAAAATTTTTTTGGTTATCAAGTCTTTGACTTGAATAGTATATTGTCGTCTCGAAAGAGTATCTACGCCAAATGATACCTTAGTATTGTCAGGGCTCACAGAAAAGCTGACTAAATCAAAATACTCATGTCCTTTAGCCATTACATTGCAATCAAAAAGAATTTCTTCTTTGGTTTTAAGATTTCCTTTTTTTCTAATATATATAGGGTAGTCTTTATTTTTCTCAAATCTAGTAATATACCAATATCCATTAAAAAAGTAAGGGACAGAACTATCATCTTCTTTGATGCGTCCTCTCATTTCGTTATACAACTTCAATTGAAATGGCATCGTATGAGCAGTCATTTTTTTATAATAATCATTTTCATCTTTAATATATTTAATCACTTCTTCATTATTTCGCTGATTCAACCAATAATAGTTATCAATTCTGGTATGATCATGAATTTCTAACTCATATGGAATTTTATTGGCAATTGGAGGCTTAATTTTTTCCAATGACATTTTTTTTGTATTTAATTTAATGATTAAAACTAATGTATTGATTGAAAAGTTTTTAAAAAAAAAGTAATTTTCTTAAGGTTAAGAATTAAATTTGAGATAGTTCTATATTATCAATAATTTACAAGTAATTAAATTAAACATATAAACATACATTTATCTATTTTTTGAAAAAATGGCAAATACCGAAAAAGAAAAAGAACTTATTGATCGCCTTGGAGCCTTAAGACGGTATCTTTGACATAGATGCCAAAAAAATTGAAATCTCCAACCTAGAGGAAAAAACTCTTGCGCCAAATTTTTGGGATAATTCTCAAAAAGCAGAGTTGTTGATGCAGAAAATCATGAACCTAAAAAAATGGGTCGATGATTATGAAAAATTAAGTTCTAAACAGCAAGATTTAGAGGTTCTAATCGAGTTTCAAAAAGCGGGGGAAGTTTCAGAAGAGGAGGTAGATCAGAACTTTGAAGAAGTCTTTAATCTTTTAGAAAGTATCGAATTCCGTAATATGCTTTCTAATGAGGGTGATTCACTCAGTGCTGTACTTCAAATCACTGCTGGAGCTGGAGGAACTGAAAGTTGTGACTGGGCTGAGATGTTGATGCGAATGTATATTATGTGGGCTGAAAAAAACAAGTTCTCAGTTAAAGAATTAAACCATCAAGTAGGAGATGTTGCAGGAGTTAAATCCGTTACACTCGAGATTAATGGCGAGTTTGGATTCGGTTGGTTGAAAGGTGAAAATGGAGTTCATAGATTGGTGAGAATATCTCCTTTTGACAGCAATGCTAAAAGACATACCTCTTTTGCCTCTGTTTATGTATATCCATTGGTTGACGATTCAATTGAAATCGTTGTTAATCCATCTGAAATTTCTTGGGAAACAATGAGAGCCAGTGGCGCGGGAGGGCAGAATGTAAATAAAGTAGAAACCGCTGTTCGATTAAGACATAGCCCTACTGGAATTATAATTGAAAATTCTGAGACACGGTCTCAATTGGAAAATAAAAACAAAGCCTTACAACTTTTAAAATCTCAGCTTTATGAAATCGAACTTGAAAAAAGACTGTCGGCTCGTGATGAGATTGAAGCATCCAAAAAGAAGATAGAATGGGGTTCTCAAATAAGAAATTATGTGATGCATCCATATAAATTAATCAAAGATGTACGAACCCAATCCGAAACTAATGATGTAGATGGTTTTATGAATGGCGGGATTGACCAATTCCTGAAAAGTTATTTGATGTTATCTGGGCAAAAAGAAAATTAAATTGCAAATAAATAAAATTAAAAATATCATTTTTGATCTAGGAGGAGTTTTAATAGACTGGAATCCTGGTTATGTTTATTTTAAAGTTTTTAAGGGAGATTCAAAAAAAATGAAATGGTTTTTTGATGAAATCTGCACAAATGAATGGAATAAAACCAAGACGCCGGCTATTCCCTTCAACAAGCGACCGAAGACCGTGTAAAAATGTTTCCAGAATATGAAGAGTGGATTAGAATTTACTGCGGCCGATGGGAAGATATGCTTGGTGAAGCGATTCAAGAAACGGTTGAAATTTTAAAAAAATTTATTAAACACCCGGAATATAAAGTGATTGCATTGACAAATTGGAGTGCAGAAACTTTCCCTGTAGCATTAGAACGTTTTGATTTTTTAAACCTTTTTGAAGGGATTATTGTATCTGGAAAAGAAAAAAAAAGAAAGCCTTTTCGCAAAATTTATAAACTCGCACTAGATAGGTACGATATGGATCCTTCAGAAACCCTTTTCATTGACGATAATCTAAGAAATGTTAAGGCAGCAGCTGAAATGAGAATTAATGTTGTGCATTTTAAAAGTGCTTCGCAATTATCAGCACATCTTGATAAAATAGGAATCAAAATTTAATAATAATTCTAAAAAGGAATATCCTCGTCTTGCTCTTCAGAGGGTAGATTAAAAGATTGATCTGGATTAGGCAATAAATCAATTCTAGAGCTTTCGCCCTGATTCATCTTGGATTGGTATTCATATGAAGACTCGTTAGATTGTAAATCCTCAAATTTTCCCAATTGACCAATAAATTTCATCCTAATATTATCTAGACCTCCATTTCGATGCTTGGCCACAATTAACTCAGCTTGACCTATAGATGATGAGTGTTCCTCGTCATCCCATTCCTCAATCTGATAGTACTCCGGGCGGTAAATGAAGGAGACAATATCTGCATCCTGTTCAATAGCACCAGACTCACGAAGATCTGAAAGTTGCGGACGTTTTGACCCCCCCCTAGTTTCAACAGCTCTAGATAATTGTGAAAGGGCAATAACTGGAATATCTAATTCCTTAGCAAGTGATTTTAGGTTTCTCGAAATAGTTGATATTTCTTGCTCACGATTTCCAGATTTATTTGTATTTCCTGCTGTCATCAATTGTAAATAATCCACTACAATTAATTTAATTTTAAATTGTGAAGCCATTCTCCTGGCTTTCGCTCTAAGGTCAAAAATTGATAAGGCAGGGGTATCGTCAATATATATGGGAGCTTTCTCTAAATCACCAACCTTGACATTTAATTGTTTCCATTCATGATCTGCCAATTTTCCAGTTCTTAATTTTTCAGACGACAGTCCAGTTTCAGCAGAAATCAATCTTGTAATTAGCTGAATTGATGACATCTCAAGAGAAAAGAAAGCAACAGGAACCTTTTCTATGACGGCAATATTTCTTGCCATTGAAAGTGTTAAAGCGGTTTTACCCATACCAGGTCGAGCAGCAATAATAATTAAATCGCTAGGTTGCCATCCAGAGGTCAGGGTATCAAGTTTTTCAAAACCAGTAGAAATTCCACTCAAACCGTCTTCATTTGCAATCTCCTCAATTTTTTTCTTCGCAAGCATAACCAAGTTCTGAGCAGTATTAGAAGATTTTTTGATGTTTCCTTGGGCTACATCATAAAGCTTTGACTCTGCCTCATCTAACAAATCAAAAACATCCGTTGATTCTTTGTAAGAAGATTCGATTATTTCATTTGAAATACGGATGAGACTTCGCTGAATAAACTTCTGAAGAATGATTCGAGCATGAAATTCAATATGTGCTGAGGAAGCTATTTTCTGTGTTAACTGGACCAAATAATAATCACCTCCTATACTTTCCAACTTTCCTTTTTTTCTAAGGTCAGCGGAAACCGTAAGTAAATCAATAGGTTCTGAATTCTGAAAAAGATTTAAAATTGACTCAAAAATATTTTGATGAGCTAGCTTATAGAAAGCCTCGGGTTGCAAAAGGTCGATTACCTCATCCACTCCTTTTTTATCTATTAACATCGCTCCTATTACAGCTTCCTCGAGATCAAGGGCTTGTGGAGGCAACTTTCCCTGTTGTAAATTAATGACAGTTCCAGTTTTAAGCTGATTTGATTTTAGTGGTTTACTTTTTTCCATTTTGCGAATGTAAATGCTTTCTGGATTAATTAAATGCAAATTTTTTTGTACTTATCTTACAAGGGTCAACAAATGAATTGTTAATAAAAAATTAAACTTGTTAATAAGGTAAAAAAACTAATAATAGCTAACCATTGAAAATACCCATTTTTGAAAATTTCTCCCTACGTAGTTGTATTAGTTTTTCGCTATCAAGTTTATAAAGTTTCCGAAATGAACTGACTAATTCTTTTTTAACAGTATCAAATGTTAATTTTCTGTCAAAATGTGCTCCTCCCAATGGTTCTTCAATTATCTTATCAATTAGACCAGATTCTAACATATCAGATGCAGTTAGTTTCAAAGCATCTGCAGCAGTCTCTTTATATTCCCAACTTCTCCATAAAATTGAGGAGCAAGATTCAGGTGAGATTACAGAATACCATGTATTTTCCAACATATAAACAAGGTCTCCAACCCCAATACCTAGTGCTCCTCCAGATGCACCCTCTCCAATAACAGTTACAATAATTGGTGTTTTTATATTCATCATTTGAAAGATATTATTTGCAATAGCCTGACCTTGTCCCCTCTCCTCAGCTTCGATACCGGGGTATGCTCCAGGAGTATCAATAAATGAAATAATTGGAATACCAAATTTTTCAGCTGTTTTCATCAATCTCAATGCCTTACGATATCCTTCAGGTTTAGCCATACCAAAATTTCTGTATTGGCGAGTTTTTGTATTAAATCCCTTTTGAGTACCTATAAACATGAAAGTTTGATGATCAATTTTGCCTAGTCCACCAATCATTGCCTTATCATCTGAATAATTTCTGTCACCATGAAGTTCAAGAAAAGTTTCTCCACATAGTGCTTTTATATAGTCTAAGGTATAAGGGCGTGAGGGGTGCCTAGACATTTGAACTCTTTGCCAAGCTGTCAAATTACTATATATTTCTTTTTTTGTTTTAGCAAGCTTTTCCATTAAAAGATTACATGTTTCAGTCACATCTACACTGCTTTCATCTCCAATTGATTTACATTTATCAATTTGATCATTAAGATCTTTTATTGGAAGCTCAAAATCTAAATACTCCATTATTAATTATAGTATTTCTTACAAATTTATAAATATTAGTTTAAGAGTTTAATATCAATTGATTGAGATATTTATTATCTACTTGCTTTTTTTAACATAAAAAAAGCTAAACTCCCAAATAAAATAATTGGAAGCCATGCACCTAGAAGTGGAGAAAAGTTTGATTTATTAACCAATACGGAGAAAATTTTATCAAAAAAGATAAATGTAAACCCTAATGTAATTCCAAAAGCGAGGTTAACCCCCATACCTCCCCTTTTTTTAAATGAGGAAACTGAAACTGCAATCAATGTCAAAACAAATGATGATAGTGGAAGGCTCCAACGTTTGTGTCTAACTAAAAGATGACTATTAATTAAGACCGAACCTCCTTCTTTCTCTTTTTCTATAAATCTATTAAGTGGAATTAGAGTAAGAGTTTCAGCTTTATAAGATAAGGGGGCTAAATCATCAATTTGAAAATCAAAAATAGTATCCTTTCTGCTTTTTTTCTTTATAATCTCATTATCACCATTAATAAATCTTACTACATAATTAGACATCCTAAAAATACTATCTTTTTCAATCCATCGAATGCTATTTGAATTAATTTTATGTTTTAAAATATTTTCTTCAAAATGCTCAAGTGTAAAGTTATTTGCGCTTTTTCGAATAGGGTCATAACTGCTAACATAAATAAACTCAAAGGGATTGATTTGCTTGTATAAATTTCTCGTTTGACGCTCACTTTTTTTGTCAATATATTTATATCTAAATTCATTAAATCTTTGATTAGACTTTGGAACAATAAACATTCCAGAGAAAAAAGCAAAAATACTTATGATTGAAGCAGAAATCATAAAAGGTCTGATATACCTACTGAAAGAAATCCCAGAACTTAATATTGCAATTATCTCAGTATTGTTGGCAAGTTTTGAAGTAAACCAAATAACTGCTAAAAATAAAAAAACTGGAAATAAGAGATTTGCAAAATACCATGTAAAATCATAATAATAATCAATAATTGCTGCTTTAGGGACCTCATTCTCTTTAAATTTATCTATTTTTTCAGCCATATCAACCATAATACCGATAGGAATAAATAACATTAACATAACTGTAAAAGTCGAAATATACTTCACAATAATATAACGATCTAAGATTTTCATATTATAAACGGTTATCCATTTGACGACACATTTTATTTTTCCAAGCCCTAAAGTCGCCCTCTAATATATGTTTTCTAGCCTCCTTAACCAACCATTGATAAAAACTTAAATTATGTAAGGAAGCTATCTGCTTTCCCAATATTTCGTTGGCAGAAAAAAGGTGACGAAGATAGGCTTTTGTATAATCTTGATCTACAAAGCAATAATTACAATTGTCAATAGGTGAGAAATCATTTTCCCATTTTTTATTTTTTATATTAATTGTACCATTGGCTGTAAACAACATACCATTTCTTCCATTTCTTGTTGGCATCACACAATCAAACATATCCACACCCAATGAAATATTCTCCAATATATTTATTGGAGTTCCTACTCCCATTAAATATCTAGGTTTATCAGTGGGCAATTGTTTACATACTAATTCCGTCATAGAGTACATTTTTTCAGCTGGTTCTCCAACAGATAAACCTCCAATTGCATTACCAGCGGCATCTTTTTTTGCAATATAATCTGCAGAACGTTTTCTTAAATCCTTAAACACACTTCCTTGAACTATAGGAAAAAGAAATTGCTGATAATCATAATTAAATTCAGCTTTGTTGTGATAATCAATACATCGGTCAAGCCAGCGATGAGTGATATTCATCGATTCTTTTGCAAAATTATAATCACACGGATATGGAGTGCACTCATCAAAAGCCATTATAATGTCAGCTCCAATTTTACGCTGGATATCTATAACTTTTTCAGCTGAAAAAAAATGTTTAGATCCATCAATATGTGATTTGAAGGTTACACCCTCTTCAGCAATTTTACAATTAGCGGAAAGAGAATATACTTGATATCCACCTGAATCAGTTAAGATAGGATCTGACCAATTCATAAAGCGATGTAATCCACCTGCTTGTTCTATTATTTTTGTACCAGGACGTAAATACAGGTGATAAGTATTTCCTAAAATTATATCGGGTTTAATTTCTTTTTTCAATTCTCTTTGATGAATGCCTTTGACTGTAGCAACCGTGCCTACCGGCATAAATATTGGAGTCTCAATTGGACCATGATCTGTGAAAAAACTTCCAGCACGGGCTGAGGTTGAAGGGTCAGTCTGGATAAGATTAAAATTCATCTTTTCAAGTAGCAATAAAATATAACACAGTCCTCATTGTTATTAAACAAATTTCTGATTAAAGCAATTAAAATTAACTATTTTAAACAAAATGATTAAAGGCTCTTTGCTACTAATTTTTGAAATCTTACTTTTGCCATGAAAAAATACTTAATGCCAGATTACAAAAGTTTAAATGATTTAGTTACCCAAGTTAGAAGAGACATCTTGCGAATGGTTCATAAAGTAAACTCAGGCCATCCAGGTGGGTCACTTGGATGCACAGAATTCCTTGTTGCACTCTATAATGAAATTATGGAATTAAATAAAGATTTTGATATGAATGGAAAAGGTGAAGATCTTTTTTTCCTTTCTAACGGGCATATTTCTCCAGTTTTATACAGTGTTCTAGCGAGAAAAGGGTTTTTCCCCATTAAAGAGTTAAATTCCTTCAGATTAATTAACTCAAGACTTCAAGGTCACCCCACTACGCATGAGGGTCTACCTGGAATTAGAATTGCCTCTGGATCATTAGGGCAAGGCCTATCAGTAGCGATTGGCGCAGCAATCTCAAAAAAATTAAATCAAGAAAAGAATAATGTTTTTGTTTTGATGGGAGACGGTGAATTACAAGAAGGACAAAATTGGGAAGCTATTATGTTTGCTGCTGGAAAAAAAGTAGATAATTTAATTGCCACAATTGATTTAAACGGTAAACAAATTGATGGAGAGACTGATGATGTAATGCCAATGGGTGATATTTCACTAAAATTCAAATCATTCAATTGGGAGGTTATTGAGCTTAAGGAAGGTAATAATCTAAAAAAAATAATTGAAACTCTTCAGATAGCAAAGAAAAAAACAGGTAATGGAAAACCAATAGTAATTATTATGCACACTGAAATGGGAAATGGTGTTGATTTCATGATGCATACTCACGCCTGGCACGGGAAAGCTCCAAATGATGAACTGCTGACTAATGCATTAAATCAAAATCCAGAAACAATTGGTGATTATTAACTTGAATGTAATTAATTTATGAGGGAATACATTGACACAGGTGCAATTGATACTCGCTCTGGTTTTGGTGTTGGGCTGGCAGAGTTAGGAAGAACTAACCCAAATGTCATAGCCTTGTGTGCTGATCTTGTTGGTTCACTTAAAATGCAAGAATTTATTAATGAAAACCCAGATCGATTTATTCAAGTAGGAATAGCTGAGGCAAATATGATGGGTATAGCAGCTGGACTTACTATTGGTGGTAAAATTCCATTCACGGGTACTTTTGCAAATTTCTCAACTGGAAGAGTTTACGATCAAATAAGACAATCGATTGCTTACTCAAGTAAAAATGTTAAAATATGTGCATCACATGCTGGAATAACATTAGGAGAGGATGGTGCTACACATCAAATTCTTGAAGATATAGGTTTAATGAAAATGTTACCTGGTATGACAGTGATAAATCCATGTGATTTTAATCAGACCAAGGCAGCAACTATTGCAATTGCGGATTATAAAGGCCCAGTATACCTTCGTTTTGGAAGGCCCAAAGTTGCAAACTTTACAACAAAAGAATTAGGTTTTGAAATTGGAAAAGGTATCCTTCTCAACCCAGGATCTGATGTAACGATTGTAGCTACAGGTCATTTGGTATGGGAATCCCTTTTGGCAGCAAAGGTTTTAGAATCAGAAAATATTTTTGCTGAGGTGATTAATATCCACACCATTAAACCCTTAGATTATAAATTGATCTTAAAATCAGTGCAGAAAACTGGAGCTATTGTTTCTGCAGAGGAACATAATTATTTAGGTGGTCTTGGTGAAAGTATTGCAGGTGCCCTATCCAAAATTCATCCAACACCGCAAGAATACATAGCAACGCAAGATACCTTTGGCGAGTCTGGAACTCCAGCAGCACTAATGGAAAAGTATGGTCTTAATAATAACGCAATAGTCGCTGCGTGTAAGAAAGTCATTGCAAGAAAAGAATAGCGTTTTAATACAACTTTCTTATAAAATTATTATTAAAATTCTGCATCTAAGTAATCTGGGGTGTTATCATTATTTGTATCGTCTGGAGTGCCGTCCCCATCCTTATCAAATTCCTTCAAAGTAATTATTCCATCCCCGTCATCATCAATATCATTCATATTGGGTAAGCCATCTCCATCAGTATCATCGTTTAGTGGATTTCCATCACCGTTAATATCCTCATCAATTGACAAAATGCTGTCTCCATCATGATCAGACTGTTTCACTAAGTGAAGATTTACAGAAAAAATTAATGGTGAATAAGCTGGAATACTAACGTTATTAGAAGAAAAATAACCTAAAGCAGAAGGCATAAAAATCAATCCCTTACTGTGTTTGTCAAACTCATAAGTGCCATTTTTATTAATTGCAAAATTTCCCTCACTAAAATTGGGTAAAGATTCCCTGAAACCTCTAACAACATTAACCAAATCAAACCAAATTGGATAATCTCTTTCATCAAACACATCACCATTAAGGAGAAATCCCTTGTAGGAAACAAAAGTAGAGTCAACTGAAGAAGGACTCTTACCTAATCCTTTTTTTACTTCTAAATAATATAATTTGTGTTGAACTATATTTTGATTTCTATCCTCCGTATCAACAAGTTTAATTGATACTTGATCGATGAGAGGGATTTTATTGCTGTTATCACCGAATATGCTATCTAACAAGATTTCCAAATTATAATTATCAGGATAATTTGTAAAGTCATCGTAATTATAAAAGTGGGTTTGGAGATATGATACAAGTTCTTCATCATCCTCTAAAGTCTGAACCTGAACATCCCTTGGAGGTTGGGGACCATCGTTATCTTTACAACTTACTAAAATTAGTGTAAAAAGAAATAGTTTTAATAATAAAAAATTTGACATCTTATTTTAAATAGGTTGAAAGATACAATTTTCCTTTATTTTTGTAGGGCCAAGGGATCAGGTTTTAGATAATGAGAATAGATATATACTTATGGTATCTACGCTACTACAAATCCAGAAGTCAATCAAGCAAAGCTTGCAGACAAGGTCATGTTAGAATAGATAAACAAATTATTAAGCCTTCCAGAGAGGTCTTTATAGGAGATAAAATTATG
>CEWG01129309.1_pt1 | contig 30190 bp, 24 predicted proteins | sample 361411 | NCBI WGS metagenome assembly CEWG01 (sample SAMEA2622173, study PRJEB7988) | marine metagenome | biome: marine biome (ENVO:00000447); feature: surface water layer (ENVO:00002042); material: "saline water (ENVO:00002010), including plankton (ENVO:xxxxxxxx)" | depth 5 m | reverse complement strand
TAATTGTTAGTTCTCAAGATTTACAATTAGATATGGGTGGTATGGGTTTAGATTTTCCAATCAGTGTTTCAGGTACTGGATCAATTATCGATGCTAATAATGGTATTATGAACTTAACTTTTTCTTTTAATATTCCATTAATAGGAACGCAATCTTCATCTTGTGAGATTAATTTGACAAAGTAATTATCTTGTAAATTATTTTATGAGACGTATTTTTTTATTTTTTTTTTCTTTTCTTCTTATAGCTTCTATTAATGCTCAAAATTTTTCAAGAAAAGATTCACTTAGAGGAAAATTAACCTCATTAAGAACATGCTATGATGTAATTTTTTATGATTTATTTTTAATTGTAGATGATAAGAATAAGTCTATTTTAGCATCATTTAATTCAATTCATTTTCAAGCAAAAGAAAACTTTAATAAAATTCAAATTGATTTAGCAGAAAATTTGCGTATAAATAAAATCGAATTTTTAAATCAAGATTTAAAATATGATAGAGAATTTGATGCAGTTTATATATATTTTCCTAAACAAATACAAAAGAATGAAGTTCATAAAATTAAAGTATATTATGAAGGAATACCAAAAATAGCGAAAAATCCGCCTTGGGACGGAGGTTTTTCATGGGAACAGGATAAGAATAAAAAACCTTGGATAAGTGTTTCATGTCAAGGTATAGGTGCAAGTACATGGTGGCCCTGTAAAGATCATCAATCAGATGAGCCAGATAGTATGCAAATCACAGGTGTTGTCAGATCTTCTTTACAATTTATTTCAAATGGAAATATACGCGATCAGAAAGAATATTTCAGTGAAGTTTTAAATTCTAATGTAATAGAGTCTTGCTGGTTTGTCAGCTATCCTATAAATAATTATAATGTTACTTTATATATAGGAGATTACATTCATTTTTCTGATATTTATGTGAAAAAAAGAGATACATTGATGTTGGATTATTATGTTTTAAAAAATAATCTAATAAAGGCAAAAAATCATTTCAAGCAAGTTACACCTATGTTAAGATGTTTTGAAAAATATTTTGGAAAATATCCATATTGGAATGATGGTTATGCTTTAATTGAATCTCCTTATTTAGGAATGGAACATCAGTCAGCAATTGCATATGGCAACAATTATTTAGCTGGATACAAGGGTAATATTTCATACATTGATAGTTTAAATTTTGATTTTATTATATTACATGAGACAGGTCATGAGTGGTGGGGAAATAGCATAACTACAAATGATATCGCTGATATGTGGGTTCATGAAGGGTTTTGCACTTATTCTGAAGTTCTTTATGTTGAATGTATGTATGGATATGATAAGATGTTGTCATACGTAAATAATCAAAAGAAAAATGTTAAAAATGACAGGTCTATAATTGGTAAATATAATCTTAACTTTAAGGGTAGTTCTGATATGTATAGTAAAGGATCATTAATGTTACATACATTAAGAAATGTTATTAATAATGATTCTATTTGGTTTAAACTAATAATGGATATTTCAATAAATTTCAGAAATAAAACTATTGATGGAAAAGAAATAATACAATACATAAATGATAGAACTGAAATAGATTTAACTAAATTTTTCAATCAGTATTTAAATAATAGGAAAATTCCAATATTTGAATATAAGCTACAAAAGCAAGGAGCAAATTATACATTATTATTTAAATGGAAAGCTATAGACGGATTTAACATGCCATTAAAGATATGCTATGGTACAGAAAATAAAATTATTTATCCTACTAATATGTGGAAAGAATTAGATTTAGGTTTTTTTGACATAGAAACATTTAATGTTAGAGATGATTTATTTTTTATTAGAGTTAATAAGATGTAATTAGTATAATTTGTTAAATTTGCATGTGAAAAAATTTAGCTATGGCAAAAAAAGGAAATAGAATTCAAGTTATTTTAGAATGTACAGAACACAAGGCTAGTGGTCTTCCAGGAACATCAAGATATGTTACTACAAAGAACAAGAAGAATACTCCTGATAGGATGGAACTGAAAAAGTTTAATCCAATAATGAAGAAAATGACTATGCACAAAGAAATTAAATAGAATAATATGGCAAAGAAAACAGTAGCATCATTACAAAAAAAAGGAGCTAAATCATTTACGAAAGCAGTGAAAATGGTAAAGAATGATAACGGCAGTTATTCGTTTAAAAGTGAAATTGTTCCAAAAGATAAGGTAAAAGACTTTTTAATTAAAAAGTAAATTGTTTTATTAGATTACTATAAGCTTCTTTCATGCGAAAGAAGCTTTTTTTCTTTAAAGAAAATAATTAACAAAATGGGAATTTTTGATAAGTTTAAAAAAATATTTAATGAAAAAGAGGATGATAAAAAAAAGGAGAAAGAAGAGGCTTTATCATTAGAAAAAAACATTTCAACTGAAAAAGATAAAAAACAATCTGAATCTGAAAAAAGAATTAATCTTAATAAATCAGTAAACACTGTTAAAGAAGGAGATGAAATAAATACTAAGATTAATTCAGATTTAAAAACTGATATAGTTGAGAGTTCCGAGAACAAACATATAAATAGCAATGCTAATAAGGATTCTTTAATAGAGAATGAACCAAGTCTTTCAGATAAGAAAAAAAAATTAGACTCTGGAATCAAAAAAACTAAGGATAGTTTTTTTAGTAAACTAGCCAGACAAGTTGCCGGAAAAAAAGTAATTGATGAATTGGTATTAGACGATATTGAAGAAGTTTTAATTTCTTCTGATATTGGAGTTGAAACATCATTGAAGATTATAGAAAAGTTAGAAGATAGAGTCAAAAAAGATAAATATATTAATACATCTGAACTAAATAATTTTTTAAAAGATGAAATATCATTATTAATGCTTGATAATAACGATAAAAAAATTAGTCTTAAAAGTACTCCTCATGTAATTATGGTTGTTGGAGTTAATGGTGTGGGAAAAACAACTACTATTGGAAAATTAGCTCATTTTTTTAAAAAAGAGGGAAAAAAAGTTTTATTAGGTGCTGCTGATACATTTAGAGCAGCAGCTGTAGATCAATTAGTTATCTGGAGTGATAGAGTAGGAGTTGATATTGTAAAACAATCAATGGGGTCAGATCCTGCAGCAGTTTGTTTTGATACACTTCAATCTGCTAAAGCAAATAATTATGATATTGTTATTATTGATACTGCAGGAAGACTACACAATAAAATAAATTTGATGAACGAATTGACAAAAATTAAAAATGTTATGTCGAAAGTTATTCCAGATGCACCACATAATGTTATGTTAGTACTTGATGCATCAACGGGACAAAATGCTATTGAACAAGCTAGTCAGTTTACAAAGGCCACACAAGTTGATTCTATTACTTTAACTAAACTTGATGGAACAGCAAAAGGGGGAGTTGTTATTGGAATTTCTGATCAGTTTAAAATACCTGTTAATTATATAGGTGTTGGAGAAGGAATATATGACCTTCAAGAGTTTGATAAATTAGAATTTATAGATTCATTGTTTAAAAATGCGAACAAAATCTAGCAAAAAAAATAAAATTAATATAATTACTTTAGGGTGTTCTAAAAACATTTATGATTCTGAAGTTTTAATGAGTCAATTATCTGCTAACAAAATGCATGTTGAACATGAATCAGTTTCACAAGATGCAAATATTGTTGTAATTAATACATGTGGTTTTATTGATAATGCAAAACAAGAATCAATTAATGCTATTTTAACTCAGGCAAAGCTAAAAGAAAAAGGATATATTGATAAGCTTTATGTAACTGGATGTTTATCTGAAAGATATAAACCAGATTTAGAATTAGAAATACCAAATGTAGATCAATATTTTGGAACAACTGATTTACCTAAACTATTAAAAGTATTAGGTGCAGATTATAAGCATGAACTATTAGGAGAAAGATTAACTACAACTCCACAACATTATGCATATTTGAAGATATCTGAAGGTTGTGATCGCCCATGTTCTTTTTGTGCTATTCCAATAATGCGAGGTCAACATAGATCAAAAAAAATAGAGGATTTAGTCAAAGAAGCATCTAATTTAGCAATAAATGGTGTTAAAGAATTAATATTAATTGCTCAAGACTTAACATATTATGGATTAGATATTTATAAAAAAAGAAAATTAGCTAGATTACTTGTAGAATTGTCAAAGATAGATCAAATTAAGTGGATTAGAATTCATTATGCTTTTCCAACTGGATTTCCAAATGATGTTTTAGATGTTATTAGAAATAATAAAAAAATATGTAATTATATTGATATTCCACTTCAACATATTAATGATAAAGTACTAAAGTCAATGAAAAGAGGAACTACATTTGAAAAAACAAATCGTTTATTATCTAATTTTAGAAAAAAAGTTCCTGAAATTGCAATTAGAACAACTTTAATAGTTGGTTATCCTGGTGAAACTAAAGAAAATTTTGAAGAATTAAAAAAATGGGTATTAGAAACTAAATTTGATAGATTAGGTGCATTCGCATATTCACATGAAGAAAATACTGCCGCTTTTTCTCTTGTTGATAATGTTCCTGCAAAAGTTAAAGCTAAAAGAGTTCAAGAAATTATGGAGATACAGTCTGAAATTTCATATATTATAAATCAAAAAAAAATAGGCAAGATATATCAGGTACTCTTTGATAGAAAAGAAGGAGGGTATTTTGTAGGAAGAACTGAACATGATAGTCCAGATGTTGATAACGAAGTTTTGGTTGATGCTAAAAATACATATGTTAGAATTGGTGATTTTGCAAAAGTAATTATAAAAAAAGCTGATCACTTTGATTTGTATGGGGAAATTGTAAAATAATTTTGGAATTAGTTATTTTTGTATTTAAAAATATGATTAATGTTTGATAATTTAACAAATAAAATTGAAAAAGCGTTTAAAATTTTAAAGGGCCAAGGAAGTATTTCTGAAATTAATGTTGCTCAAACAATGAAAGAAATCAGAAAGGCTTTATTAGCTGCAGATGTAGATTTTAAGACAGCAAAATCATTTACAAACAAGGTAAAAGAAAAGGCACTTGGACAAAAGGTTTTAACTGCCGTACAGCCTGGTCAGCTTTTAACAAAAATTATGAAAGATGAGTTGTCAGATTTGATGGGAAATGAAAAGTCTGATATAAATTTAAAAAGTTCATTAACAATTATATTAATTTCTGGTCTTCAAGGTTCTGGGAAAACAACATTTTCTGGAAAGCTTGCATTACATTTAAAGCAAAAGTTTAATAAACGACCTCTTTTGGTTGCATGTGATGTTTATAGACCAGCTGCCATAGATCAGTTAGAGGTTCTAGCAGAACAAGTTAATGTCGATGTATTCTTAAATAGAGAAGAAAAAAACCCTGTAAATATTGCAAAGTCTGCTGTTTCTCATGCAAAAGAAAATGGTCAAAATGTAGTTATTATTGATACTGCTGGTAGATTGGCTATTGATGATCAGATGATGAATGAAATATATTCAGTTAAAAATATCATTAATCCTCACGAAATTTTGTTTGTAGTTGATTCGATGACTGGTCAAGATGCCGTAAATACAGCTAAAGCTTTTAATGAAAAATTAGATTTTGATGGAGTTGTTTTAACTAAACTAGATGGTGATACAAGAGGAGGTGCAGCTTTAACAATTCGATCTGTTGTTGATAAGCCAATTAAATTTATTGGAACATCTGAGAAAATGGATGGTTTAGATATTTTCCACCCTGAAAGAATGGCAAGTAGAATTTTAGGTATGGGTGATGTCATATCTTTGGTAGAGAGAGCTCAACAACAATTTGATGAAGAGGAAGCTAGAAAAGTTCAAAAAAAAATAGCCAAAAATCAGTTTGGATTTGATGATTTTTTGAAGCAAATTCAACAAATTAAAAAAATGGGTAATGTTAAGGACTTAATGGGAATGATTCCAGGTATGAATAATGCAATGAAAAATGTAGATGTTGATGATGAATCATTTAAAGGAATTGAAGCTATTATCAATTCTATGACTAAATTTGAACGAAGAAATCCAAAAATTTTAAATGGTAGTAGAAGGAAGAGAATTGCACTAGGAAGTGGTACAGATATTACACAAGTAAATCAATTAATTAAACAATTTTCTCAAATGGGTAAAATGATGAAGATGATGCAAGGTGGTGGTGCTCAAAAAATGATGCAGATGATGCAATCAAGAGGAGGAATTCCAGGAATGAAATAAATATGAAGATATTAGATGGAAATAAAATAGCTGTTGAAATAAAAAATGAAATTGCTGAATCAGTAAAGAAAAATTTAAATTTAAACAAACGTTGTCCTCATCTTGCAGCTATTTTAGTTGGTAATAATGGTGCTAGTGAAACATACGTAGCTGCAAAAGTAAAAGCATGTGAAAAGGTTGGTTTTATATCTTCTTTAATTAGATTCGAAGAAAATGTTTCCGAAGAAAAATTATTAAAAAAAATTGACGAAATAAATTGTGATAATAAAATTGATGGATTAATTGTTCAGCTTCCATTACCAAAACATATTAACGAAATAAAAATTACACAATCAATTAACCCTTTTAAGGATGTAGATGGCTTTCATCCTGTAAATTTAGGTAAAATGCAATTAAATTTACCTACTTATATTTCTGCTACACCAGCTGGTATAGTTGAACTATTAAAAAGATATAATATTGAAACATCGGGTAAACATTGCGTGGTGGTTGGAAGAAGTAATATTGTAGGTTTACCGATTAGTATTTTAATGGGGAAAAATAACACGACAGGAAATTGTACAGTTACTTTAACACATAGTAGAACAAAGAATTTAAAAGATATTACTAAGCAGGCTGATATATTAATTGTTGCATTAGGAAAAGCAGAATTTATTGACAAGAGTATGATTAAAGATGGAGTATGTATAATTGATGTTGGGATTACAAGAGTCAAATCTGATAAAACAAAAAGTGGTTGGAAACTAATTGGAGATGTAAATTTTAATTCGGTTAAAGATTATTGTAGCTATATTACTCCAGTTCCTGGTGGTGTTGGCCCTATGACAATTGCAATGCTATTGCAAAACACTCTAAAATCTGCAAACAAAGAGATATATTAATTATTTTATTATCTTTGGAACGTTTTGTGGGGTTGTTCCCACTAGTATTAATTAAATTATAAAAAACAATTATGGAAGGAACAGTTAAATGGTTTAATGCAAGTAAGGGATACGGTTTTATTGAAGGTTCTGATGGAACTGATTACTTTGCGCATTTTCAAGAAATTCAAGTTGAGGGCTTTAAAACCTTAAAGGAAGGAGCTGCAGTAACATTTGAAGCGGCTGATGGCGAAAAAGGACCTGTAGCTAAGAATATTGTAAATGCTTAATTAACATTTTACGATATATGATTTAAAACGGGCATTATGCCCGTTTTTTGTTTCTTAATTGTTTTTCTAAATTTGTTATTTCATCTCGTAGTCTCGCTGCTTCAACAAAATTTAAATTTTTTGCCATCTTTTGCATTTCTTTTTTTGCACTTGTTATTTCTTTTTTTATTTCATCAATTGTTTGTGATTTGTTTGGTTTATCGTAATTTATTTTTTGTCGTTCACCAAATGCAATATTCGCTTTTTTAATAATAGGTTTAGGTACGATATTATGTTTTTTGTTAAATTCTAATTGTTTTTTTCTTCTTAAAGAGGTTTTGTCAATAGTATTTTTCATAGATTTTGTAATAGATTTTGCATACATTATTACAAGACCATTAATATTTCTTGCAGCTCTACCTGCAGTTTGTGTTAAAGATCTTTCTGATCTAAGAAACCCTTCTTTATCAGCATCCATAATTGCAACTAGACTTACTTGAGGTAAGTCTAGTCCTTCTCTCAACAGATTTACACCTATCAGAACATCAAATTTTCCCTCTTTTAGCCCCTGAAGAATTTCAACTCTTTCTAATGTATCAACATCTGAATGAATGTAGCTACATTTTATATTAAATCTATGTAAATATTTATTAAACTCTTCTGCCATTCTTTTTGTAAGAGTTGTTACTAAAATTCTTTCTTTTTTTTCAATCCGAAGATTAATCTCGTTTAACAAGTCATCAACTTGATTTTTTGAATCTCTGACTTCTATTTTTGGATCCAGTAATCCTGTTGGTCTTAATATTTGTTCTGTAATTATACCATTAGACCTTTCTAGTTCAAAATCAGAGGGGGTAGCACTAACGTATATGGTTTGATTGCTAATAAGTTCAAACTCATCAAATGTTAGTGGTCTATTATCCATTGCAGCTGGTAGTCTAAAGCCATGTTCAACTAATGTAGTTTTTCTTGATTTGTCACCTCCAAACATAGCTCTTATTTGGGGTATTGTAACATGACTTTCGTCAATTACTGTTAAATAATTTTTTGGAAAATAATCTAATAAACAGAATGGTCTACTTCCAGATTTTCTTCCATCAAAATATCTAGAGTAGTTTTCTATTCCTGAACAATAGCCTAATTCTTTAATCATTTCAATATCAAATTCAGTTCGTTCTTTTATTCTTTTAGCTTCTAATTTGAGTCCTACATCATTAAAATAATCTATTCGTTTAACTAAATCATTTTGAATATCTTTGATTGCATTGTTTGTTTTTTCTTTTGATGTCATAAAAATATTTGCTGGATATATTGTAATACTTTTATGATCATCAATTATTTTTCCATTTTCAGGGTTAAAACTCTCAATCTCTTCAATTTCGTTACCAAAAAAAATAATTCTATATGCTAAATCATTATGAGCAAAAAAAATATCAATCGTATCTCCTAATACTCTAAAACTACCTCTTGTAAATTTTTCTGTTGTTCTATGATATAACGAACTTACTAGTTTTTGAAGTAGTTTTTCTCTGCTAATTAAGTCTCCAACAGATACATTTATTATTCCATTATAAAAATCTTCTGGATTTCCAATTCCATAAATACAACTAACAGATGAAACAACAATTATATCTTTTCTACCTGAAAGTAATGATGAAGTAGTATTAAGTCTATATTTTTCAATTTCTTCATTTATGGATAAATCTTTCTCAATATATAATCCAGTGCTAGGGATGTATGCTTCAGGTTGATAATAATCATAATATGATACAAAGTATTCTACAGCATTATTTGGAAAAAATTGTTTAAACTCACTAAATAATTGAGCCGCTAGTGTCTTGTTATGACTAAGTACTAATGTTGGTTGATTAATTTGTTTAATTACATTAGCTATTGTGAAAGTTTTTCCTGATCCAGTAACACCTAGAAGAGTTTGATAGTCAATATTACTATGTATACCATCACATAAGTTTTTAATGGCTTCAGGTTGATCTCCTGCAGGTTTAAATTTTGAATTTAAATCAAAACTCATTTGATATCGTTCAATATTTTTTGTTTATGATTGATGTGGTCAACATCCTGTTTAACTGTATTTATTTTATCTTCTACTTTTTTATACAAAGATTCTGTTTGAGTGTTATTTGATAAAAAGTCAATATTGTTCTGGTATTGTAAGAGTTTTTTTTCCATAATATCTAAACTTGAATTTAATAAATTTTTCTCTTCAGTTATTAGCTTAGTTTTATCTTTAATACTTTTTATTTTTATTTTGTAAATGTAAATGTCTGCAGTACGATAATCAATTCCTATTTCTAAATATTTTGCTATTATTAAATTATCAAATTTTGAGTTTAAATTTTTATTTGGAATAATATTCTTATCATCATACCAATTGCTAATGTAATTTTTCAAAATATTTAAATTTTCTTTTTTTGTTGTTGGTTTTAGTTTTAAGTTTTTAATTTTTATGAGTATTTTCTTTTTTTCTTCTACTATCTTCCTCTCTTCGTGTTTAGCATTCTTGAATGTTTCATTTCTTTTTTTAAAGAAATAATCTGTTGAATTTTTAAAATCTTGCCATAAATGTTTCGATTGTTTAGTGTAAGCTATTAATTTCCATTCTTTTTGTAATTTAATTAATTTATCACTACTCTTTTTCCATTCAGTTGATAATTTTAATTTTTTTGCTTCTTGACAAATTTCTTTTTTTCGATTTATTAAAGCAACATCTTTTAGTTTTTTAGTTTCATAAAAATTTCTCTTTTTTTTATAAAAATAGTCTAGAGAATTTTTAAACTCCTTCCATGCTTTTTTATTGTTATTTTTTTCAAGCTTACCTATTTTTTTCCATTTATTAGTAAGTTCTTCACATTCTAATGTTTTTGACTTCCAGTCAGAAATAGTTAAATTTGATTTATCTATCAAAGACTTTATTTTTTTGCTTATTTCATTTTTTTCTTTAGCTTTTTCATTGTCGATCTTTTTTCTTTTAATAAAAAAATCATTCTTTTTTTTATTTAAATCTTTACTAATTTTTTGAAATTTTTTCCAAATTTCTTCTCTGTATTCTTTCTTAACAGGACCAATTTTTTTCCATTTTATATGTAGATCTTGCAAAGACATATCCATTTTGTTGATGGATGTTTCATTAACTAGTTTCTTAGCATCTATACAAATTTGTTCTTTTAATTTAAGATTTTTAGAAAAGTCAATATCTCTTAATTCTTTATTGAGTTTAATGTAGTCATAAAATTTAACAACATTATGATTATAAGATTGCCATATATCAGTCTTAAATTTAATTGGAACAAATCCAATTTCACTCCATTTTTTTTGTAGAGATCTAAATTTTGAGAATGTACTATTTAATAATTCTTTTTGTTCAGTTAATTGATTTATTTCATTTATGATATTTTCTTTTTCTTTAAGATTTCTCTTTTCTTGATTATTTATCTCTTCTCTTAAAGTGTTTCTATTTTTTTTATACAGTAATAAAGCTTTTTTAAACATCATTTCTTTTTTTAAATCATTTTCAGAGATGTTTTTACTAGACTTTTTAAAATTAAATTTTTTATAAAAAACAGATTTAATCAACTCAATATCTTTAGAAATTTCTATTGGATTTTCGTTAGAAATTATATTGTTAAGTAATTCTGTGAGTTCAGAAAATTTTTTTGAATCTAAATCGGTATTAATATCTAATTTTTTCAACGTATTAATTTATTTACAATATTACTATTATTTTTTAGTGTTCCAAATATCCCATGATGCTTCTGCTTGTTTTTTTAGCATATCAAATCCATTTTTAGTTTTACAACCTTTTTCATTTCCTCTTTCTAAAAATTTTGTTAGAGGTGGATTGTATATTAAATCATATAGGAAATGAGAATTGTTTAGATTTTTGTAAGGAATAATTGGATATTCTTCAATTTTTGGAAACATTCCTAGTGGAGTTGTATTTATAATTAATTTATATTTTTTTAATAAGTTAGAATTAATGTATGAGTAGTCATATTGTGAATTTCTTGAAATAACTATAAACTCTTTGTTTATTTTATCTAAAACATATTGAACAGCCTGAGAACTGCCGCCATTGCCAAGAATTATTGCCTTTTTATATTTTTTAAGTGTATTAATAGTATGTTCAAAACCAATAATGTCAGTGTTATAGCCAATTAGTTTATTTCCATTAATTTTAATTGTATTTACAGAATTAACTTTTTTAGCTTCTGGACATAAGGCATCTAAATATGCGATAATCGTTTGTTTATATGGAATTGTAACATTAAGTCCATAAATATTTGTTTGATTTATTATTTGCTTAAAATCTTTTACGTCATTTATTTCAAAGTTTTTATAAACAACGTTAGATATATTATTTTTTTTAAATTTTTCATTAAAAAATTTTGAAGAAAATGAATGGTCTAATTTCTTACCAATTAATCCATAAACTTTCATTTTTCTTTGTCAATATTTTCGAGTAAATAAACTATCAAAAAACCAAAAAATATTAAACATAATGAAAAAAATGATTCAAGATTTAAATTTTCAGGTAGGTACCAGATATATGCTAATAAGTTATCATTATTTTCTATAGAAATATTCGAACTTTTTATTTTTTTCCATGGCCATACAATTAATAGAGATCCAGAAATGAAACCCGTTAAAATAGATAATGTTTGGTCTTTGTATTTATTTAATAAATGAGCAATAATATGTGAAAATATCACTAGTCCTAAAACTGAACCTATTAAAAAAAACAATAAAATAATATAATTAAATTCTGATATAGCAGAAACTAAAATTAACTCATAATTTCCCATCAGAATTAAAATAAAAGAACCTGAAAGACCAGGAAGCATCATTCCACTAACTCCGATAATACCACATAGTATTATAAATAGAAGGTTGTCGTTTTCATTTGCAGGTTCCAAAAATAAAAGAGACGCTGCAACAATGGCACCGATAATGAAAATTATAAAATTATAAACATTCCAATCATTAATTTTTTTACCTATGAAGTATACAGATGCTAAAATTAGTCCAAAGAAGAAAGACCATATCATAATTGGATAAAATTTAAACATATATTCAAATAACTTTGCTACGCTAAATACACCAAATAAACTACCACTAAATAACCAAGTCAGAAAAATTAAATCAGTATGTTTAGCAAACTTTTTTAACTCTATTGATAGTAAAAGCTTAATAGCAGTTAAATCAAATTTTTTCAGTGCATTAATAAGTCTTTCGTAAATATTAGTAACCAAAGCTATAGTTCCTCCGGAAACGCCAGGAATTATATTAGCTACTCCCATTGCAATTCCCTTAAGAAATAAAATAATTTTTTGATTTTTTTTGATATGTTCCTTATCTATTTTTAACACTTTATAATTATTAATTAGTTATAAAATTATTAATTGTGTCACCTCTAAGTCCTAATCTTAGTGTCTCAAGAGGGATTATTTCGGAACATGAGATGTTGGCAAGATTGACATTAGTTCCAAATTTATTGATAAACCAAACTTGTTGTATTTTTTGAGGTGTTTCCCAAATAATTTTTGATTCATCAATTTCATTTACAATTTTATCAACTAAATCAGTTTTTGTTTCACCTTGATTATCAAAAATACCTATGTTACCACTTTCTCTAGCTTCAGCAATTACTTTCCAGCTACCAGCTTCTAATTCCTTCTTCATTTGTATTGTCCAATCGCTAGCAATAACTTGATTATCAGATTTGCTTCCTATTTCACTAAGAACTGTAAAATTTTTACTAAAATCTTTAATATAATTACACTTTATTTTGTGATTTAAATTTATACTTCCATCTGATATTTCAACCAAATTTAAATTTAAATTATCTAATAGTTTTTTGTAATTTTCAATTTGATTTCTAATAACAAATGCTTCAAACAATGTTCCTCCTAAATAAACCTGTATATTATTTTCTTGGTAGAGTTTGATTTTATTTTTAACGTTTGGTGTTATTAAACTTGTTCCAAATCCTAATTTAATGATATCAGTGTATTCAGAGCAAGTTTCAAGAAATTCTTTAGCTTGATTAAAACTTAAACCTTTATCCATCATCATGGTTAACCCTTTTTTTCTAGGTTTTTGGGATCTTATTGGTATTTGAGATAAAATGTTTAACATTAAACAAAGATAATAATAGTTGAGTAACAATAATTTTAATTATGTAGTTTTGTTATAAAAATTAGTATGACTTTAATAACATCTATTTCAGGTATTAGAGGAACAATTGGCGGTAAGATAGGTGATTCATTATCTCCAATTGATATTGTTCGATTTACAACAGCATATGCAAATTTTATAAAAAGTAAACAAAATAATATAAGTTCTAAAAATGATGAAAATAATAATACAATAATTTTAGGTCGAGATGCAAGAATTTCTGGAGTAATGGTGCGAAATATTGTTTCAGGAGTTTTGTTGTCATGTGGCTTTAATGTAAAAGATTTAGGGCTTTCAACAACTCCAACAGTTGAGATGGCAGTAATTTTGGAAAAAGCAGCAGGAGGTATTATCATTACTGCCAGTCATAATCCTAAGCAATGGAATGCTTTAAAACTTTTAAATCACGAAGGGGAGTTTTTGTCTAATGAAGATGGTAATAAAATTTTAAGTTTATCTAAAAAGAAAAATTATTTATATGAGGAAATAGATTTTCTTGGTAATTATATTAAAATTGATAATTATAATGATATTCACATAAACCAGATTTTAAACTTAGCTTTAGTTGATGTTGATTTAATAAGGTCTGCGAAATTTAAAGTTGTTCTTGACGCTGTAAACTCTACTGGAGGTATAATTGTTCCTAAATTGTTAAGTGAATTAGGTGTTCAATGTATAAATTTGTATTGTGAGCCAAATGGGCAGTTTCCTCATGATCCAGAGCCATTGCCTGAAAATTTAGTAGATATTTCTAACCTAGTTGTAAATGAGAGAGCTGATTTAGGTATAGTAGTAGATCCTGATGTAGACAGACTAGCATTTGTTTGTGAGGACGGAAATATGTTTGGTGAGGAATATACTCTTGTTGCTGTTTCAGATTATGTATTGCAAAATACACCTGGAAATACTGTGTCTAATATGTCATCGACATTGGCCCTCAAAGATATTACAGAGAAATATGATTGTGAATATAATGTTTCTGCAGTAGGAGAGGTAAACGTTGTACAAAAAATGAAAGAAACTAACGCTGTAATCGGGGGAGAAGGTAATGGAGGTATTATTTATCCCTCAATACATTTTGGTAGAGACGCATTAGTAGGTATAGCATTGTTTTTAACATTTCTAGCTAAAAAGAAAATTAAATCAAGTGAGTTAAGAAAATCTTATCCAAATTATTTTATTTCAAAAAATAAAATCAAATTAGATACATCAATAGATTTAGATGCTTTATTTAGTTCGATTATTAGAAAGTACAAGAAATATGAAATTAATACAATTGATGGTGTAAAAATAAATCTTGATAATGAGTGGATACACTTAAGAAAATCTAATACTGAGCCCATAATAAGAATATATGCTGAAAGTACTTCAGAAGAGAAATCTAATAAGTTAGCTAAAGAAATAATAAATTTTATTGAACTTTATACATCATGAAAAGAGTATATTTAGACAATGCTGCAACTACTCCAATTTCAGAAGAGATTATTGAATTGATGTCATCTTTAATGAAAGAACAGTTTGCTAATCCATCTTCAACTCACTTCGAAGGAAGAAAATCTAAAACTATTGTTGAGGAATCTCGAAGTATAATTGCTAAAATATTAAATACATATCCGCGAAATATTTTTTTCACATCTGGAGGAACAGAGTCAGATAATATGGCAATTCAAATGAGTATTGAAAACTATAAAATAAAACATGCTATAACATCAAGAATTTCACATCATGCAGTTTTATATCCCTTGCAAAAATTAGAAAAAGAAAAGAAAATAAAACTTTCTTATGTTGAATTGGATGAAAATGGATTTGTTTCTCTTTCTGATCTAGAAAACATTTTAAAAAAAAATTCAAGAACGTTTGTATCTATAATGCATGCAAATAATGAAGTTGGTGTAATTCAAGATATAAATAAAATAGGACTAATTTGTCAAAAATATAATGCTATATTTCATTCCGACACAGTCCAAACAGTTGGACATTATCATATAGATTTACAAAAAATCAATATAGATTTTTTAGCCGCATCTGCTCATAAATTTCATGGCCCAAAAGGAATAGGATTTATTTATATTTCTGATAATGTTAAAATTTCTCCATTTATTGTTGGCGGTGCTCAAGAAAGAAATATGCGTGCTGGCACTGAGAATATTCATTCAATTTCAGCTTTAGGAAAAGCTATGCAATTAGCATATGATAATTTAGACAAGGAGATGTTGTATATTAAAAAATTAAAATCTTATATGATTGAAAAGTTAATAAAATCTATTTCTGATGTTAAGTTTTTTGGTAACTGTAATGACTTAGATAATAGTCTTTATACTGTGCTTACAGTTAGTTTTCCATTAACAAAAAATAGCGAAATGTTATTATTTAATTTAGATATTGCAGGAATTTCATGTAGTGGTGGTAGTGCATGTGCATCTGGATCAAATAAAGGATCACATGTTTTATCTTATTTTGATCCAAATTCTAAAAGAACAGGAATTAGATTTTCTTTTTCAAAGTATAATACTTTTGATGACATAGACTATACTATTCAAAAATTAGAGGATATTTTTATTTAATTTTTTTTATTTTAATTGCGTAGTGGGCAAATAATAGTGTCATTAAAGGTGATAATATATTAAAAAAACAAAATGGGAGGTAAGATAAAGTTGTTATTCCCAAAACAGCCGACTGTGTTGCACCGCATGAATTCCAAGGAATTAAAACAGAAGTCACAGTTCCGCTATCTTCTATTGTTCTGCTAAGATTTTGAGGTGCTAGCTTATTATCTTTATATGAATCAGAAAACATTCTTCCAGGAACTACAAGACTCATATATTGATCACATGTAGTTATATTAAAGAAAATACATGTTCCAACATTAGTTCCAATTAACTTACTATTTGTTTTTGCATATCTTATTATTGGCTTTGAAATTGTTGTTAATATTTTAGTACTTTCAATACATCCACTAAATATCATTGCACAAATCATAAGTAGAATAGTGTTAAACATACCAATCATACCGTTTGACTTTAATAAACTTGATCTTTCATCTATAGGAACATTAAACACATCATTTATATCAGAATTTATTTGGGTAAAATTAATTTCTCTGGTTATTGCATTAAAATTAGCAGATAGTAGTGAAATAAAATTATTTCCGTCCAAATTAGAAATTTCAAATAAAATTTCTTGTTGAAAAATAATCGCAAAAATACTTCCAAGTAAAGTTCCAACAAATAATGATTTTATAGCACTAACTTTGTTTATAATTAATATTATTACTGAAAGAGGTACAATAAAAAGGAGCAAGTTAATTTCAAAATTATTTGATATAATATTTAAGGCTTCATCAATTTGATTAGATGAAATATTAGTTTCAAAATTCAGTCCTATAATTAAAAATATAACTAAGGAAATAAAAAATGAAGGGATAGTGGTATACATCATATATTTTATATGATCAAATAAATTTACCTCACAAATAGCTGCTGCCATATTAGTTGTTTCTGATAATGGTGACATTTTATCACCAAAATATGCTCCCGATATTATAGCTCCTGCTACAATTCCTGATGGTATTCCTATTGCTGTTCCAATACCTAAAAATGCTATTCCAACAGTAGCTATTGTACTCCACGAACTTCCTGTTGCAACTGAAATAATTGCAGATATTATTGCTACAATAAATAGGAAAATATCTGGATTTAAAATTTTTAAGCCATAAAAAATCATTGCAGGTATTATTCCAGAAATCAACCAAGTACCTGATAGTCCGCCTATTAACAAAAGCAAAATTAATGCGGGCATAACAGCTTTAACATTTTTTTTAATAGCATGAAAAATATCTTGCCACTTGATCTTGTAATACAGACCAATAAAAATTGTTATTATGGAAGATATAATTAAAGAGAGTTGACCCGCAATGTTTATAATGTTATCAAAAATAATTATATTAATTATTAATAAAAAAATTAATAATAATATAGGAGTTAATGCAACAGGAAGTGTTATTTTGTTCGAGGACATGCAAAAGCCCATTAAATTTTATTCGTCATCTTTTTCATAATATCCATATCCATCGTTTCCATATCCATATCCATATCCATATCCATATCCTTCATTTTCAGTGTAATCGTTAATTACAATATTTAAATTTGAAATATTTTTATTTTTGAAAATATTATTTACTACACTTAAGGATTTAATTTTTGAATAATTATGTCTAACAATGTAAAGATTAGCATCTGCATACTGCATTATTATGACACCGTCCGTTACCAATCCAATTGGGGGTGTATCTATAATTACGTAATCATATTTTGTATTCAAAATAGATAATAATTCATTCATCTTAGGGCTATCTAATAATTCCGCTGGATTTGGAGGTATTGGTCCAGAAGCAATTACATCTAAAGTTTTAATGTTAGTCTTAGTAATTATATCATCTAAATTTGATTTATTAATTAAATAATTACTAAGACCCTGATTTTTATCTAATTTAAAACTGTTGTGTAGTTTGGGTTTTCTTAAATCACCACCAATTAATATTGTTTTATGGTTAGAAAGAGCAAAAATTGAAGCTAAGTTCATTGTAACAAATGTTTTACCCTCACCTCCAATTGAAGATGTAACAGAAATAATTTTTTTAGTTTTATTAGCTGCGATATATTGAATATTTGTTCTTAATGATCTAAAAGATTCAGTAATTATAGATTTTGTTGAGTTAGGAACAACTAAGCTAGTTGATTTGTCACTATGACCAATAAGACCAATGATAGGAACATTAGAATTATTTTTAATATCAGATTTTTTATTTATGGTATCATTAAAAAATCTTCTAATTGAAATAATACTAATTGGGACAAAAAAAGCAATAATTAGCATTATAAAATATGTTAATGTTTTTCTAGGTTTAATAGGTCTTTGACTATCTAGTCTAGCAGCATCTATCACTTTATGATCTGATTCTGTACCAGCTTTAGCTAATGATGCTTCGTATCTTTTTTGTTGAAGATAAACAGCTGTTTGTTCATTATATTGGTATTTTCTTTTAAGTATAATGTATTTTTTTTCTGCTTCAGGTAGTTTATTGATTTTTGAATTGAATAGATTGATTCTATTTTTTAGATCAGTTTCATATATAGCAGCAGAAGATATTAGATTTTTTATATTTTCAATAATTGTCTGTTTAGTATGTTCAATTTGAGACAAAACTGCTTGATAGCTTGGATTTCTTTTAGTTGTAGTAATTTCTAATTCTCCTTTATTTGAGTATAAAAGTAATAATTGATTAATTAGATTATTTAACTCTGGATTACTAATTCCCATTGAAGTTGGTGATACAATGCTATTTATATCAGTTTCATCTTTTAGGTAATTAAGTAAAGACTTATAATATTTTATATTAACCGATTGTTCAGATAAGGAATTATCTAATTTTTGTTTTTGAAAGTATGTTCCGTATTCTTTATCAACTATTTCTAAGTTTGGATTTTCTAGTCTAAATTCTTCTAATTGATTTTCAATAAAAGATAAGGAATCCTCAATAATGTTTAGTTGATTATCAATAAAATTTATTGTATTAACTGCCATAATATTTTTTTCATTTAATCCACTTCTAATATATATTTCAGTTAATTTATCTAATATTTCAATGTTCTTTTTCGGATTACTTCCTTTAATTGAAAGTTTTAAGATTGATGTTTCTTTATTTATCGGATTAATATTTATGTCTTTAATCAGCTTTTGAGCATATTGTCTTTTTGGATGTAACTTAAATGAAAATTTTTTATTTTCTTTTTTAATTTTATCAATGTCAAAAAAAGATGTTTTATTTATAGAAAATGTAAAAAGAGGCGAGGTAATAGTGTCACCAAAATTATATTCTTCTTTAAAGTTTATATTAACTGATTTACTTTTATCAAATTTTTCTTTAATTACATTATATGCATATTTATCATCGGCCTTTAATCTTAATTTAAAGGATTCCTTATTAATAAAATCAATTTCATATTTAACGCCGGTTACTTGTAGTTTCGTTGAGTCAATTGTAACAGTAAAAGGACTATTTTTAAATAATTCATTTGAAATTATAAAACCTTTTTTAAAATAAGATATACCAAGGTTAAGTTCTTCTACAATTTGTTCGGTAACAGAATATGATTTTAAAATTATAATTTCGTTTTTTAAATTTTTTTTACCACTAAACAATTCTAGTCCTTCTAATATATTTTCAGCTCCAAGTTGAGTGTTACTATCATCTCTTATTAACAGAGTCGAAGAGACACTATATTCAGGCACAGTATATCTATTTACTAAAAAACCTAAAAAAATAAAGAATAGAATAGAAAGTAGAAAGAAATACCAATAAGTGGAATATCTCAATAATATGTTTCTTATATCAATTTTTTCTTCGTTTAGTTCTTGATCTTTCATTTATTCTGTTGCTTTAAGATAAACATTAAATAAGATAGCTACTGTTGTTAAAACAGAAAGCAATGTTTGAGATTGAGATTTTCTAAAACCTTTATATTTTAAAGGTTGTATATAAATTAGATCGTTATTTTTTAAATAAAAAAAATCAGACGTCATAATATTTGCTTGAGTTAGATCAATATTGTACGTTTTTTTATTGTTTTTGTTTGATCTAATTATTTTTACCTTTGATAAATCAGCAAAATCATTAATATCTCCTGCCATTGCAATAGCATCATAAATTGTGATTGATTCTTTGTATATAGGATATTTTCCAGGTGTATTTACTTCCCCCAATATTGTAAATTCAAAATTTGCAAGTTTTACAATTACAAAGGGATTAATTAAATAATCTTTTGCAACTTTTAATATTGTTTCTTTAGCTTTATCAATAGTCTGGTTGAGAATATACACTTTACCAACATTTGGTATGTCAATTGTACCATCTTGTGAAATTGTGAATCCATTTAGGTAAAGATTTGCACTTGTAAGATTTTCGTTTTGGCTATTGGTATTGCTTTCAATATTAAACAAATCATTTAGTTCTTCATTTCTACTTATAACTTTAACCATTAGAACATCACCAATTTCTAGTTGATGTTTTGGTGGAATTGGTGATATATCCCACTTTCCTGATTCATTATTATTTAAATAAGTTATTTTCTTCATTGGAGTACAGCTCTGTACTAATATTATAATAATAAATATTTTGATTATTTTCTTCATACTAAAAGGTTTTATATCCATGATTTTTACAAATATAGTAAATAAACGACCTAAAAATTTTTTTTAAGATTTTCATAAATATCATTTGTTGGTAATCCCATAATATTTGTATATGATCCATTGATCTTATTTACTCCTATATGACCAATCCATTCTTGAATACCATAACTACCAGCTTTATCAAAAGGTTTAAAATTTTCTACATAATATGTCATTTCATCTAATGATAGATTTTTAAAAACAACTTCTGAACTAACAGAGAATAGTGTTTCCTTTTTTGAAGTCTTAATGCAGATTCCAGTTATGACTTGATGGGATTGATTACTGATTTCACGTAGCATTTTTAGAGATTGTTTTTTATTAACAGGTTTATTTAGTATTTTTCCGTTAATTAAAACTGTAGTGTCTGCAGTAATTAACAAGTAATTTTTTGGTAATTTTAATTTAGAAATATTTAACGCTTTTCTTTGCGCTAAATGTTCTGCAACTTTTACTTTATTTATTTTATTTGAGTATGTTTCTTTAACGTTACCTGAAATAACATCAAAATTTAAATTTAGTTCAGATAATAATTTTTTTCTTCTTGGCGAATTTGAACCAAGTATAATTTTATATTTTTTTAAGTTTTTAAGCATAAATAAATGAAAAAAAAGGTATCGATAAAATTCCAATCACCATTATTTTTTTTGATAATATACTTGTGTAACTGAAATCAGACTTGCTTTCAGAATGATATGTTTTATATAATAATTTAAACAATAAAATTTGTATATAGAAACAATATGCTATTGAAAAATAATTAACTCCCCAACTAATATTTGATAAAAAGAGTTCTTTAAACTGTAAAAATTGAATGAAAGCAATAAAAATGACAGTTAATATTATTAAGTAGCAGTTTAAAATAGCACTTTTTTTAACTCCAAATTTGATTGGTATTGTTGAAGCTTTAATTGTTAAATCACCTTCAATATCTTCAATATCTTTATTGATTTCTCTTATCAATGTTGTTATAAAAGAAAAGCTAGCATATATTAAGATAATATATGTGTAAAATTTATTTACATTATTTATATTATTTAAAGAAACATCAAAAATAATTATATTAATTATGCTTAGTGCAACAAGAAATGCAACGTTAATATTACCTAATAAAAATGATTTTTTTAACTTTTTTGAATATATCCATAAAGCAAAAACAAAATAGATAAATATAAATGATAGTTCTAATTTGCTTATTAATAAACATAATGTTAAACTAGATAAAATACCTATCAAATTTAAAATCAAATAATAGTGAAATGCTTTTTTTTCAGAAATATATTTATTTATTGTAACATTATTTTTTTTATTAATTAAATCAGTATTAATATCATATATATCATTAATAATATAACCCGCAGCTACAATTGTGATTGTTGCTGTCAGATATAAAAAATATTCAATCCAATCAAGAGAATAACCTTCAATAAATTGATTTACAATACATAACTTGATTAGCAGTTGTATACTTGCAATAATTATTAAATTTTTCAATCTTATTAACTTGAATAAATGTTTCAAATCATTCATTTGTTTCGATTTTTTCATTTGAATCAATTATTGATTTTGTTATAAGTTGATAAATCAATTTAATTTCATTGTCCTTAATTTGATTTATTTGTTTTTTTATTACTTTAAAATCTTTTCTTTTAGCTGGTCCTGTTTGTAATTTTGAAGGACAATTGTTGTCAATTTTATAAATATTTTGTTTAAGTAAGGGCAGTAAAATAGAAAAATCAATATTAGATTTTTTTAAAATATTATTTGCAATAACGTACATATGATTACTAAAATTACATGCAAATACAGCAGCTAAATGGATATTTTCTCTTTGTTCAGATGTAAAAATAGAAATATTATTAGAAATTTTACTTGCAATTTTTACTAGCTGTTTCTCAAATTTATCATTGTTACTTTCAATGAGAAAAGGCGTAGTTTTATTATCAATTGTATTTTTCTTGTTAAAAGTCTGTAATGGGTATAGTACACCATAATTTGTATATTTATTATTAAAAACATCAAGACTAACACTTCCTGATGTATGCACAACATTATTTCCTTCTAGATTCTCTATAATTTGATTAATTACATCATCCGAAACAGCTATAATTATTAAATCTACTTTTTCAATTTCAGCTATTTTTGATGTATATTTTGAATTAACTAAGTTAGCAAGTTGTTTAGCATTTTCAATATTTCGGCTATAGATTTGATGTATGCAAAAAAAATTTTCTTTTAGACTTAATGCTAGATTTGTCGCAACATTTCCAGATCCAATAATTGATATTTTTTTCATTAGCATGATTTACATGCAAATCTAATAATTATTAGTAATTTTGTAATATATCTTATCTATGTTTAAAAAAATTATAAATCTTCTCTTGTCAATGCAATTTATGACATTTTTATTACTGCTTTTTGCAGCAGTAATTGGTTATGCAACATTTATTGAGAATGATTTTGGTAGGTCAGCAGCTAAAGCACTAATTTTCAATAAGTGGTGGTTTGAATTGATTTTACTATTGCTAACTGTTAATTTAATAGCTAATCTTTTTCGTTTTAAATTATTTAGAAAAGAAAAATTAGCTGCATTAACATTTCATATATCTTTTATTGTTATTTTAGTTGGATCAGCGATAACTAGATACGTAAGCTATGAAGGAATGATGCACATTCGAGAAGGTGAGAGTAGTGATTCTTTTATATCAGATGATACATTTTTAAAAGTTCATGTTAATAACTATAATCCTAAAACTAAAGCACCTGCACAACAATTAAACTATGATAAGAAGTTATTTTTATCCCCAATTACAAAAAATAATTTTTCATTTTCATTAAATTTTATAAATGATATCAAAATAAGTTACAAAGATTTTTTAGTTGATGTAAAAGATTCTTTAATAATAAATCCTGAAATTAATAATAAAATTATTCATTTAGTAGTTCCCGGAGACAATGGAATGCAATCTGAGTTTCTAAAAGACAAAGAACAAAAATTAATTAAAGATGAAATTTTTACTTTTAATAATCCAGTTGCTGGAGCAATTAATATCAAAGATAGTAGTGGTTTTTTAGTTTGTAACTCACCACATAATGTAGAAACGATGAGTATGTTAACTAGAGAAAAAAATCAAATTAATAAACTAGTTGATTTTTCTTTTAAATCTAAAGCTCTTCATACTACTAACGGATTAAATTTTGTTTTAAAACAATATGTTGAAAATGGAATGCTTAAAAAAGTGAATGGTTCAAAAAAGATGAAAGATGGCTCAGACGATATGTTAATTGTTAAAGTTGAATCAAATGGAAAAGAGAAAATAATTCAGTTAAGTGGCGGTAAAGGTTTTGAGGGGAAAAAAGAAGAGTTTACCATTGATGGAATAAACTTTTCATTATCTTATGGTTCCAAGTACTATAAAACACCGTTTAGTTTATATTTAAGAGATTTTCAATTAGAAAGATACCCTGGTTCTGAAAGCCCTAGTTCATATGCTGCAGAGGTAACAATCTTAGATAAGAAAAAAAAATATGATCAAGATTTTAATAATATTTCTAAAGAAAATATAGATGAATTTGTTAAGAATAATCAATACACTAAATCAGATTATAGAATATATATGAACAACGTATTACAATATAAAGGATTTAGATTTTTTCAATCTTCATATGATAAAGATGAAAAAGGAACTATCTTATCTGTTAATCATGATTGGTGGGGAACGATTATTACCTATGTAGGATATTTTTTACTTTCTTTAGGTTTTATTCTTGTTCTTTTTGCAAATAAATCTAGATTTAGTCTTTTGAGAAAACAACTTCAAAAATTAAATATTAAAAATCCACTAATTTTTATATTAATATTTACATGCTTTAAAGCTGATGCTCATCAGTCTGTAGCATTAGATCACGCTAACAAATTTCAAAAATTAGTTATTCAAGATAATGGGGGTAGATTAAAACCAGTAAATACTCTTTGTTCAGAATATCTTAGAAAAATTACTGGAAAAGATAAGTATGATAATTTAACATCTACTCAAGCAATTTTAGGCATGATGAGTAGTCCAAAGCACTGGAGTAATATAGATTTAGTTAAAGTTTCGTCAAAGAAACTGAGAACTTTGCTTGGAGTATCAGATCTTAATTCTCGTTCAACTTTATTAAAAATAACTGATTTTTTTAACTCTGAAGGAGACTATTTAATTTTAAATGATGTTGAATCAGCATATGCAATGCCTGTTGAAGATCGCTCACAATTTGAAAAAGATATAATTAGAGTTGATGAAAGAATTAATATTTGCTTTATGATTTTTAATGGCGGTATTTTTAGATTCTTCCCTATACCTGATGATGAAAATAATACTTGGGTTTCATCGCTTCAATCTAATATGTTTTCTGGAAAAGATTCTTTGTTTGTTGCAACAATAATGCCCTTATATTTTAATACTCTAAAAGAAAGTCTTGAAACAAATCAATGGAATTATTCTGATACAATTGTTCAGTTTATAAATAAATTTCAACTTAGATATGGTACGGAAGTATTACCATCAAAAGCCAAAGTAGATCTTGAAATTATTTATAATCAGTCTAAAATATTTTCACGTTTATTTATTTATTATTTTATCTTCGGTTTGTTGCTTCTTATATTCTCTATTTTACAAATTTTTAAAAATTCTAAATTATTAAGTAAACTAGTTAAATTAATTAGCTACCTTATACTATTTGGTTTTATTTTACACACTGGAGGTCTTATTGTAAGATGGATTATTTCAAATCATGCACCTTGGAGCAATGGTTATGAGTCTATGATTTATATTGCATGGGCTACAATGCTATCTGGATGGATATTTAATAAAAGATCTATGCTACCATTAACAGCAACTGCAATTGTTTCAGCTTTGATTTTAATGGTTGCTCATCTAAATTGGCTCGATCCAACAATAACAAACCTTGTACCAGTATTAAATTCATATTGGTTAATGATTCATGTTTCTATAATTACTTCATCTTATGGCTTTTTTTCTTTAGCATTTATGTTAGGTTTCTTGTCTTTGTGTCTTATTATTTTTCAGTCTAAAGATAATTTGCAAAATATTAAAACAGTATTAAGTGAATTGAAAATAATAAATGAAAAAACTATTGAGTTAGGTCTTGTTTTGTTAACAATTGGCACTTTCTTGGGAGGTGTATGGGCAAATGAATCTTGGGGTAGATATTGGGGGTGGGACCCTAAAGAGACTTGGGCTCTTGTAAGTATTTTAATTTATGCATTTATTCTTCACATGCGATTTATTCCTAAATTAAATAATACTTTGGTATTTAGCTCGGTTTCTATGTTTGCAATTTGGACTATAATAATGACATATTTTGGTGTTAACTATTATTTGTCAGGTTTACACTCATATGCTGCTGGAGATCCAATGCCAATTCCAAAATTTGTTTATTATTTATTAGCAATAATGGTTATAAGTACAGTACTTGCAAAGTTTAAATATAAAAAAGAATACAAATGAAATTAGATATTTTAGCTTTTGGAGCACATCCTGATGATGTTGAACTTGGTTGTGGTGGCACTTTAATTAAAGAAATCCAAAACGGAAAGAAAGTTGGTGTTATTGACTTAACCAGAGGTGAATTAGGTACACGAGGTAGTACCGAAATAAGAAATAAAGAAACAAAAGATGCATCAGAAATCATGTCTTTAGATATTCGAGAAAACATGAATTTCAAAGATGGATTTTTTAAAGATGATGAATCTCATAAATTAGATTTAATTAAAAAAATTAGAAAGTATAAGCCAGATATAATTGTAACTAATGCTTTGTCAGATAGACATCCTGATCATGCTCGATCTTCAAATATAACTGTTGATGCATCTTTTTTATCAGGATTAGAAAAGATCGATACAAATCAAGAAGTTTGGAGGCCAAAATTTATTTATCACTATATTCAATTTAATAATTTGAGTCCTGATTTTGTCATTGACATTTCTTCTCAAATAGATTTAAAAATTCAAGCAGTCAAAGCTTATTCCTCTCAATTTTATAATCCAACAAGTAAGGAATCTAAAACTATAATTTCTTCAAAAGAATTTTTAGAAAGTGTAAAATATAGAGCTCAGGATTTTGGTAGATTAACAAATTGCAAGTATGCTGAGGGATTTATATCTCACCAACTACCAAAAATTCAATCATTTTCTGATTATAAATAAAAAAGCCAGATTATTATCTGGCTTTTCTAATATCAATATTTTTAAAAATTACTTAACAGTTAGTTTTTTAGAAATAACTTTATTTTTCAATGATGTATTTATAAAATAAACTCCTTTTTGTAAATTTCTAATATCTAAAGTTTTCATATTTATACCTGAGTAAATACTTGTTTTTTTAGTGTATATATTTTTTCCTAAAATATCAACAATATTTATTTCTATATCTGAATTATTATCAGAATATATTTCTATTGTAGTAGTATTTATTGCAGGGTTAGGATATATATTTAATGAAAAATTATCTTGTATTTCATTAATGCTTGTAGGGGTATTAGACCATAACCCAACAGTATCTATTTCTAAATATACTATATCATTGTTGTCAGGTATATCCTCATCTCCTCTTACAGCAAGTCCTGGTTCAAAATCTCTTTGGTAAATTAATCTTACTTTATCATCAACAACATGATGCATTGAACCATAAACACATTCTAACATACCATTCCATACATCTGATGGTGTAACATCAACAGGTTCTTTCCATGTTATACCTCCATCAGATGACTTAGTTAAATATATATGACGATAAACCTGAGTTCCATTGTCAGCATTTTCTTGATAAGCAGCAAAAGATAACCAAATTTCATTATTGGAAGTTAAACCCATGTTTGGCATGCTTGCTCTTGAAGCGTAATAAAGAGAATAACCTCCTATTGAATCTATACCATCAACTAATCCATCTCCATTAAGATCTGGTGCAGATGCAATAATGTTATTATCCATCATATCTGACCACCATCTACCTCTGGGAGTAGCTATACCGGCAGCGTCAATAAAATTAATAGTATCTTGAAGTTGTGTGTTGTTTGCAACAGTAAAGTATGTTGTTGTAGAATTATAACTATGATATAATGTTGTATCTGCTAACAATAAAATAGTTGTATCAATATTTCCTATTGAATCATAAACATTTGTCAAAATATTAGATTCCCAAACTAACATTGTATCTGTAGGTGAACTTGGGTTGTTTGGGTCATTGTAATGAATGATTTGTAAATGATTTGTTGGTACATGTATAGTGCTGTTAGTTGCAGAATCCCACTGATTTATGAATACAGTATCAGTTGAATAATGAAGTGTATCAACTATAATACCATTTACTGTATATGATGGGTACTGTGAATAAGTTGAATCTAAATAATTATCTGCTCCAAAGCTCTCGTTCCAATAAGCTAACATATTAGTTCCAGGATACCAGCTAGATGAAGCATCAGTAAGATCATCATCTGCATATTGCATTACTCCATATGAGACATGAGCCATATTATTGTTATCTAAAATAACAGCTCCATAATTATCTGTAGAAAACAAGTGATCAGTAGTATCATTGCCATCTAAATCAAATCCATCATCCATCGCATACTTTTGTACTGGTACATCTAAAAATGTTGTCCTTGTCCAGTTATCTCCGTTATCATCAGACTTAAGTATAAATGAATCTCCCCAATCCGCAAAATATGCTATTACTACTGTTTCACCTCTAGCATCTATCGCATAAACATCGCCAGACATTCCTATAAAATTCGAAGTGTCAAGTGATGGAAGCTGAACATCCATTCTGTCCCATGTTACACCTTCGTCCTGAGATCTATAATATACCAAAGCACCGTCTAGTCCATTAAAAAGAGGACCGTTGAAATTAGATGATGCAGTAACTGCAATCATATGTATTGTTTCATTATTAAGACCACCAACAGCAGATCTGTTCCATATCATATCTCTGAACATACCAGTACTGTCTTGTGAGGAAATAATATTTTCAGTCCAAGCTCCACTACCAATTGAAGCTCTATGCGTAATTCCAACATAAGAATTGTCTGTATTATGTGTAATAACAGCTTCTTTATTGCTTCCTGTTACTATCATTGATGGCCATCCACACCTTGAGCTTTCCAATCTCATAGTTGGATTTGCATCCCAAGCACCATTAGAGTAGCTATAAAAATTATATCCAGAACCTCTATCAGCGAAAGTTGTGTTGTATTGTTGACTCATTGTCCATGCTGCAGAAATACTACCATCATTATGCATAATAATTCTATCTTGAATTGCAGCATTTGTTTGTAAGTCATAAGTAGTATTTCCAATAACAGTTTCATTCAAATTTACAGATTTTGCATTTGAGATAGCTGTTGTATTTGGATTTGGATTAACTAAAAGATGTAGTAGGGCATCGTCACCTGACATCATTACCTTATCATTGACAGCCTTAATCTTGAAGTTGTTAAATCCTGAGTTTACTTGTGCTGTACCAATGTAGAATGATAGTAAAGCAATTAAAAAAGTAGATAAATGTTTCATAGTTCTTGTTTTGTTAGTTTTATTTTCGCGCTAATTTAATAAAAAATATTTTTATAGCGTAACCTGATAGAATTACCAATAACTACAATATCGGAGAATGCCATAAATAATGCTGCCCACATCGGATTTAATAGTCCCAATATAGCAAGAGGTATTGCTATTATATTATATGAAAATGCCCAAAAAAGATTTTGTTTTATAGTTAAAAGTGTATGCTTACCTACATCTAATGCTTGGGGTAGTTTTTCTATTGTATTTTTATCCAGTAATACTATATCGGCAGATTTAATTGCAATTTGAGTTGAATCACTTAAGGAAATACCAATTGTTGCTTTTTCAAGTGCTGGCGCATCATTTACTCCATCACCAACCATGATAGTTGGGTTTTTTTGAACTAGTCTATCTATAAGATTAATTTTATCAATTGGTGTTTGCTCGCTGTATGTTTCTTTTATGTGTAGTTTTTCTGAAATACTATTGCATTTTTTTTTGGAATCTCCACTAATTAAAATTGTATTATATTTTGAATTAATTTTTTCTATAGTCTCCTTTGTTCTGTGTTTTATTTGGTCATACAATTTAAGTTTTGCAATTAACTTTTCCTCTCTATATAAATATATATCAAAATCATCTTCTATATCTTTTATTTTACTAGAACCGATTTCATATTTTTGATTATTAATTATGCCAACAATACTTTTCCCCTTGTTTTCAATAATTTTTGAAGCTTTAAGATTTGTAGCAAATTTTTTATATGTTTTGCAAAGCGATTTTGCAATTGGATGTGAGGAGTGCTTTTCTAAATTATAAATTATATTTTTAATTTCTGATTCATTTTCATTTCCATT
>CEWG01227809.1_pt1 | contig 30378 bp, 21 predicted proteins | sample 361411 | NCBI WGS metagenome assembly CEWG01 (sample SAMEA2622173, study PRJEB7988) | marine metagenome | biome: marine biome (ENVO:00000447); feature: surface water layer (ENVO:00002042); material: "saline water (ENVO:00002010), including plankton (ENVO:xxxxxxxx)" | depth 5 m | reverse complement strand
TGTTGACTTAACAGGAGCGGATGCAGCTTACTTAGATATGTGGGCAATGTGTAGCGCCTCATTCTTCCAGTTATACTTAGCTGAACAATTCGATGTGGTTGAACGTTGGTTGTATGAAGATTCTTGTAGCATTGAAGTATGGAGTGATGGTTCCGGTTGGGAACAAGTGTACTTCGCAGGAGGATGGGATAATGACCGATATTTCCGTCTTCTAGTTCAGGGCGTAGATCCTGAGTACAATACTTACAATGGTGATATTTCTAGCGAAACAGTTACTGGATGGATGAATTTTACTGAAGATGGCTCAGAGTCCCCTGATATCGAGAAAATAAACTCTATCGATTTAACTCCATACGCTGGTCAAGTGATTGATATTAGATTTAGATTTAGAAGTGGTTTAGTAGGTTCTGTTGGACCTGATGGCTCCTCTTATGATACAGGATTGGATGGTTTTGCTTTCGATAATATTTCGATTAGGAAGGTCGATGTTAATTTTGGAACTGAAGCATTAGTTAGTCAAGAACTTTCATTCACAGATCTTGGCGCGGGTGCAGTCCGTGAAGTTTCTTTGACTTCGAATTTTATTGATAACAAAACATATTACATCTCGACTTATTTGGAAAATCCAACTGGATTTGATAATGCAGATGCAACAAATGATGAAGTCAAGTTCCAATTGACTGTGGATAATCTTTACGATCCAGGAGTGGCTGAAGAAGCATGGGTAGATTTAGAAAATGGTGTTAGATATGCATCAGGTCCAAGAGATATCAACGTAAAGGTTCAAAACTATGGAAATACAGTGACAGATTTCCAAGTAGAGGCTAAAGTCAGAAATGCACTTCCTGACTTGGTTGCAATTGAAGATTTCTCATTTGGTAATGCAGCAGACCAGATTTGGGAAGATGATGGCAACTTGAATGGTAGCCGTTTGGATGATTCGAGTGGATCAAATGGAATGCTCCCCCAAAATCAAGGAGTGTTCAATAATCATGCCTATTGGCTCGGGCACCCCGACACTGGATATGGTGACAATTGGAATGAAACATTAACAATTCCTAATGTTCCAGTAGGTGCGGAAGGAGCTGACTTCACATATCTTACGTTTGATTATTTCGCTGAAGGAGATTATCTAAAAGATAGTAACGGAAATATTCTTGCTATCAGAGATGCAGCACAACTTGAAGTATCTTGGACTAAGAATGGAGAAAATTTCAATGGAATCATATTCGGTAGTTGGACAGATCTGAATGAGAATGGTCCTAGACCATTTGATAGTTGTGAAGATTTCGATAATAATGGATATGATGAAGTAGAGTATTTCGGCGATTTCTCTGACAGGTATAATTCAGTCGTTTGGTTTGATTCAGAACAAATCGTAAAGTCAGTGACAGTTGATTTATCAAATATTTTCTTACAAAATCAAACCAGTGAAAATACTTTTGAATGGAGAGATGAATGTACTTCACTTTCAGGTTCAGAGGTCACTTTGACATGGAGATTCCTGTCTAATGATGATGGAGTGAATGGTAATGCTGGTTCTGCTGGTTTCGCTATTGACAATATTAGAATTGAAGAGTTTACATTCGAAGATGATGGCACCTACACAGTTGACGTCAATGGAATGGACGCATCAGAGAGACAAATTGTAACAATTGCAAATCATGATTTCAAGAGTGGTATTTACCGTATTGATGTTAAGACATTATTTGACAACACAAATCCGTTGGACAAATGGTATAATGAATCTGAAGTTAATTTGGCAAACAATTACACCACAATTATGTTTAGTATCGCAAGTGCAGATATTACTTTGATGCAACCAGATATTCTTGATTGTACTACTGATATCACCTATGCCTGTGTATACACCACAAATAAGGATAAATCAGGAGCATATGGTGAATCAACACATGACTTCGTATTACCGTTACTAAATGGGGTTATAGAAGCAGAATATCAATTAACAATGAAGATTGTAGATATAGACACTGGTCAAACTGTTTATGAGGAAAATGCAGATAATGGGCCATTTGACTTAGTCCCTCATCAGAGAGATTGGGCTAACTGGACTGCACCTTATGATAGATGGGTGGATAATCACACTTACAACATTAGTTTCTATGCAACGTTTACAGATGATGGTAATAGTTCCGGTAATGAAAGGTTCTTTGAGATTAAGTTTTACGATCAAGTCGATGTTGCAATTTTATCCAACCCTACTGATCAAAATCGTCTCCAGCAAGTGAAGAACGATCTTAATGCAATGAACATGACTTATACACAATTGAGAGTCAGTGATTGGGATACTTACGCAACTCCTGACTGGATTGAGCATTACAACAAAGTTTTACTTCCTTGGCAGACTGATTATAATGTGGTTTATGGGGATTATTATGAAATTATGGATACAACTAGAGAAGATGATGGTCTGAGTGTAGTGGATGTTCTTGAGAACTTCATGGTTGATGGTGGAACAGTACAAATGCACCTAGGACCTTATCAAAATGAATATGACCCAGGTAGATTAATCTTTGACATGGCGATAAAAGATAGGAATCAGTATAATTTTACTACAGATAACAGAATTAATTATGATGATTTATCTATAGATGATCCTTATCATCCAATATTGAAAGGAATTGATAAAGTTACATTCTCCGGTATACATGCTGGAGATTATGTCGCAATTTCAGGTATAGATGTTGCATCACAAGTGCAAGCTAATCAAATCCCTGCAACATGTGGTGGTAGAATTAGTGTGACAGGTGGAACTTTCCATACTTTGATGAGAGACACAGTACAAGGTCATTCTCTAATGTCTGTATGTAACAAAGGATTAGGTGGTCTAATTGTTACTACTGTCGATGTTGAAAACCCTAGCGTGTCGGAATCTTTCGGTGGAGAAAATATTCCACTGCTCTCTAATATGCTATCATACCATCTAACACCTTATCCATTAGATTTCGGAATTGCTGGAACAGATTTCGATCTAATAATTAATGGTGAGTCAGTGGATATCAATCCTACTACAGGTGCTTATCGTGATAAATATATAAAGAGTAATGCAGATTTAGATTTCACTTATGTTTCTAAAGTTGAAGGTCTGATTGCTGATTGGGACCTGGAATCTGGAAATAATGATTCAGTCACCGGATGGGACGGTGCAGTTTTAGATGCAGGACTGGTCAGTCACACTAACCAACTGAGCCCATCAATTCCAACTCAGGGTTCATTTTGTGCTGTTGGTGAAGATGATGAACCATGTAGAATTGGTGCTGAGTGGTTACTAACACTCTACCTTCATGACGATGCAGGTCATACCAGAATTACATATATCCGTTTAATCACTAACGATACTCTTGCAGACGATTTCTATCCTATTTCAGCAGCTACAATCGTTCACGATGATGAAACTGCTGAATACATTACCAGAGATGGAACAAAGCCAATTGCAGGTGTTGATTGGCCAGTATATAGAGTGAGACTTTCAGATACTGGAGAAACTACTGTCAAGTTCACCGGCGAGAATAGTACTGATCCAGATGCACCAGATGGAGAAACAGGAATTGCTCTTTACGAATGGAGAGTAATCAATGATATGCCAGTTGGTGAATTTAGTGATGAACAACATGTTTGGCAGAACCCAGCTGCTGTTACTGATGAATGGAGTTACACATTCAGAAATATTACAGCAAGCCCGACTATTGAAAAAGATGTACGTGTAGAGTTAATTGTCTATGACAAAGCAGGTAAGCAAACACAGAATAAGTATCGTATGTATTTCATCGTAGTAGGTGAAAATGACGGTGATGCAGAACCTGTTTGGACATTTACAGCACCTCGTCAAAGTGATTCTCAGTCTGGAAATGAAGTGACAATCGTAGGTAGTATCTTAGGTGGTGCAGAAAATAGCGATGTTAAGATTGAAGTATCACTAAATCCATTAGTCTTAGAGTATACTCCTACTCAGAAGATAACACAGAAAACAATTGGGAAATACAACGTTTCAGAAGGTTTGGGTGACGGTAGTGGCTTCTCAATGACTCTGGATATATCTGATTTGTATTCAACCAGTGGTGTACAAGCAACACTTCACTTTAGGATCACTGAAGGCGATGGAACTAGATACATATTTAATGAACAGATGCCTATCAATTTGTTACCTAAGGATATTTGTGAGATAGACCCTGATGATTCTAGCTGTTCTTCATCTGAGAGTGGTGGAATTAGCCCGATAGTCATTGGTGTTGGTAGTCTAATTGCGATTTTAGCAATTGTTGGAGTTACATTGTTACTGAGATCAGGAAGAAAAGATTCAGATGATGATGTAGTTGAACAATTTGGTGGAGTTGAACAGATGGATCCTGTTGAAGCTTATGTTCAACAGATGGTTGCATCGGGTTATGATGAACAAACTGCGAGACAGTATGCTGAGCAATATTATGCCTCATACTATGCTCAGCAGCAAGGTAAAACTTGACCTGACTTTGATATCGAAGGGGTGCGTAAAAACGTACCTTGAATAACACCTTGCGAATGCCTTGTAGCATGGATACCACCGGACCATACACAATTGCTGATATTTCTCTTGCTGAAGAGGGGGAAAAAAGGGTTGCATGGGCAAGAAGTAGAATGCCTGCTTTAGCCGCTCTAAGGAAAAAGGCCGAAATTGAAAAGCCTCTTGCTGGGCAAAGAGTCTCGGGATGTTTGCATGTAACCAAAGAAACCGCTGTCCTTATCGAGACAATAGTCGCAGCGGGTGCTGAAATTTCATGGTCTGGATGTAATCCTCTTTCTACACAAGACGATGTTGCTGCTTGGTTAGCTAGGGAAGGTTATGGTGTTCATGCATGGTATGGTCAAGATAATCAGGGATTCTACGATTGCATAGATCGAACACTGGATTTTAAACCTACATTAACTCTTGATGATGGAGCCGATTTAATTTACAGAGTGCATAGTAAATTCCCGGAACTATCAAATGAAATAATTGGTGGAACAGAGGAAACAACGACTGGAGTTCATAGGCTAAGAGCAATGGCAGATGCTGGAGAATTATTATATCCGGTAATCGCAGTTAACGATGCAGAGACTAAGTGGGATTTTGACAATGTTCATGGAACAGGTCAATCTACCATTGATGGTATAATCAGGTCAACAAGTGTTCTATTGGCTGGAAAAGTATTTGTTGTTGCAGGATATGGGCATTGTGGAAGAGGATTAGCTATTAGAGCCAGAGGACTAGGGGCAAATGTAATCGTCACTGAAATTGATCCTATTTGTGCTCTGAAAGCAACTATGGATGGATTTAGAGTTGTGAAAATGGATGACGCAGCCCCAATTGGAGATATTTTTTGTACTGCAACAGGAATGAAGGATGTTATTGTTGGTAGACATTTTGATTCAATGAAAGACGGAGCGATTGTTTGTAATACTGGACATTATGACTGTGAGATTAAAATTCCCGATTTAGAAAATCGTGCATCCGAAGTTTATACTATTCGAGAAAATAATGAAGCATTCCACCTGAAAGATGGAAGGACTATTCATTTACTTGCTAGAGGTAGATTAGTCAATTTAGCGGCAGCCGAAGGGCATCCCAGTGAAGTAATGGACATGTCATTTGCAAATCAATTCCTTGCATTGTGTAGATTGGCTAAAGAGGGAGGGTCCTATTCTAACTTAGTTTATGACATAACAAAAGAGCAAGACAGCGAGTTGGCATCCTTGAAATTATCAACTACTGGTATAACTATAGATGAACTAACTGATGAACAAATCAAATATTCTACTGATTACAGTGCTGGAACCTAATTTACCATTCAGGCAAGATTGGTTGGTACTTTGGACTAATTCTTTCACCTGAGTTTATTACAATCTCGAGTCTTTCAGTAACAGATGGGCTTCTATTTTTGAGCATCGAATTATATACCACGCTACCTCTTATTGATTCAGGAATACATAATTTACCTGATGATGTTTCAAAGTCAATCGCTCTATCAATATCCAATGCATGACGATTTCTCGACTGGAGTAACCCCATCGATAGCCTAGTTAATATCCCAAATGCAGATAATATCAATAAAAATACGAGTATGAATCCGAACATTGTTCCTCCCAAAAATGTCATAGCAACACTTCCAAAGATAAATACAATGGGTGCAATAAATGCAACCAACCAAAAAGTCGATGACATTGGTTTTACCTTTTTCATCCTTTCAATAATTTCCCATCTCGGATGTTGTGGGTCCTGTGGTCTAAAAATTTCTTCTTTTTCCATTTTTGCTGCCCTTTCAACCATGCCTTTTACTCCTTGTAACCTCATAGATTGTTGATTAGTTGGTTCTTCCATTTTTTCATTTTGTAGCTCTGCAAGCCTATCTGTACATTCTTCATACAACCCCAGTCTTACTAAAATTCCAATTTGTTCAATAATCGGGGTTACCTTTTCAGGATAGTGGACTCGGCAATCTTCCCACCATTGAATGGTATCTTCAAGCATACCTAGATGATCTAGTAATATCCTTCCACCCATAAACCAGGCATCAAGATTATCTGGTTCGTGTAAAACCACTTTTCTTAGAGCAGAAATTGATTTTGCGGATTGTTGTAGTGTAGGTTGTGAGGGCTTTCCTCTAGTTGGAGGTGGGAGAGACCATGTAGCAATCGCCATCCAAGCCTCCGCATTGTCCTCCTCAATCTTTACAATTTCTTTGGCGTAATCGATGGCTGAATCAAAATCTCCTCGTTCCCTCGAATCTAATGCGTCTTGCCAAATCTCTTCCGCACTCTTTACCATAAACTCCGGTAACTATTCCTAGAAATGAATCCTCGGGTGGATAGATTTCTTTTTTACAACATTATCTTCTAGAATTAGATTTTCTATTATTCCTAGAATTATTATTCTTCCTAATGTTTCCATTTCTAGATTTCGATTGTCGATTTGTATTTCGACGATTAGATTTCCCTGTATTCATAGATCCTTTCCGATCAGGTCTCCTAGTTCTAGCAGGAGTATTTCTTCTACCCTTTCCTTCTCCTGAATTACCAGGTTTCCTAACATCGCAGTTTGATCTATTACAGAAATTCTTACTGGCATAATTATGATTTTTACATTTCGGGCAAATCCAGTCGCCAGGTTTCATATTTGGAAATTCTTTAGAATCAGTCTTTCTTCTATCGTTTCTAGGATTATTTTTCCTGTTCCTTCCTCTCTCGCTCTTCGGCCTTCTGTCTCTTGGAGCAATTTCAACTGGTGAACCTATAGTTTTCTCAATTATCAAGTCATCTGATACTGGCTTAACGTGAATATACGGGTTATTTACTGGCCCAATTACGGAATCAACTCTCCCTAAAAATTTCCCACCAACTATTCTAATCCCTGTGTATAACCCGGGCGCTCTCCCTTCGAATGATATCAGTAATCCACCCTCATGGGATTCCCTGCTCACTCTCCCGGAGAAACTCATATGTCAGTCGCGACGGTTAGAGTATATGAGACCGATAGTCAAAGACATAATTGCTAGAATTACACTAAATCCCGGTAAAGATCCAGATTCTGAATCATCGATAGGAGTAATGGGATTAACATCTGATTGGAATAAATGACTATTATTTGCCATTAAAACTAATTCACTACATTTGGCAGATGTATCACATCCTATGACTTTCACTTCATACACTCCTTCATCCCATAATCCGAAATTTATCATCGGAGTACTCCATGAGTTTCCAGAAACCGATATACTCCCTGCAGATAATCCGTCAATTGATAATGAGAAATCTACATTCTCTCCGTCAGGGTCACTAAATTGCCCTTGAGCCTGCCAAATATCTATTTCCCAGCCATATTCTGAAACACTAATCACAGGAGGAGAACTTTCTTTGATGATTCCTAAATTGAATATTTTTTCAGTATAATATATCGAATCGCCATCTATACTCATCCACAGATTTACCAACCCCGGAATCATTTCACCAGAATAAACATCTATTGAAGCGTCCGAGGCGATAGAGACCGACTCTTTGTTTGCAGAATTTATATTCTGAGACTGAGTGAATACATAATCTAGAGATATATCTGGCCAATCTTCGTTAAAGTCTATGTCTATCGGATGTGGGTTGAGTAATATTTCTGATTCGCTAGTTACAGAAATTGGAATTCCTAGGTTCCAGGTTCTGATTCCCGAGCTTTGACCTGAATCATCAATAGCTTCACATGTAATTTCTGCGTTCTCACCGAATTGAATAGTCGCGTAAAAAGACTTATCAGTTGACTGATGGACATTTATTCCTGACTCAGAACTACAATTAATTACTAATTGTGGAATAGGTTTTTCGTCTGTAAACCAGCTAGAAATTTGCTCCCAATCTGCCCAAATAATTTCACCGCTTTCAAGTGAGGGAAACCAATCCCCGTCATTGGGTGCATTTATACTCCAAGATGGTGGATTATTGATCGGAATTGGTGCAGTGGTAAAGTCTACAAAAATATCTTCACCACTTGGCCATAATTCTGTACTTCTATGTGGCATTAGAATGAATTTAATCCCTTCATCCCCATTATTCTCAAATGAATAGGTTGACGTCCCGTCACCAATACATGTTCCTCTAAGCGGCGCGTCTTCATGAGTAGAAGGCTCAAATTCAACATCTCTCCCTTCACATTCTTCCCACATATCAATTCTCAGATCTGGATTATTAGGAAATGTAAATTCCAATACTGCATTGGTCATATTAGAAGCATTGAACGCTAAAGTAAATTCTTCTCCTTGATCAATACTAGGTATTTCCATTGTTGCATTCATCCACAATTCTAGTCTACATTCATCTATCCCTTCCGAAGTATCGATTAGTGTATTACAGTCTCTTTCCGAATTTGGAAATACAGGGACCTCTACACAATCACTACTGGAACCAATTGTGACACATTCTCTAATTTCGGCATGATTCGCAGGTACTAAATTCCACTCTTCAATAATCACACCATTGTCCCATGAGGTATTTTTCCAATCTAGACCAACTCCTCCTCTATGAGGGGATGACTCTCTCATACCAATTCTGGTTAGTGCATACTCAATACACTCAGAGGCCACAGCTTCAACAGCCGACTTTTCATCTGTTGAAATCCAACCATCTCCTCCACTGGGGTACAACTCTTCTAGATATAAGTCCAGTTTCTCTCTTAACAAATCAACACTAGTTCCGTTTATCCAGGCTCTCGCCTCAACTTCAGCCGAATTCCAGTCATCGTTAATTACAATATCAAAAATAGCATGTGTGTAAGGAAGAATATCTTCAAATGTTATTGAACTGCACCTTTCTTCAATACTTCCTCCACCTCCACCAAGTTGGTCCTTAGTAATCATTTTTTCTTCAAGAATCAATTCATTATTTTCCAAGGGGACAATCATCGAAGACATTAGAATGATACAAACTAATGATGAAATTTTCATCCGGCTATGTGAACTCACATAACTTCGAAAGAGAGTTTATACATCATTATATCGCAATTAATTATTAAATTTCATCCCAAATTAGAGATTTAGGCTTACCTAAAACTCATAAACTAAACCCATCTCGGATGATTTAGGGAAACCTAAAATTGAGGAGAGAATATGAAGAATAAAAGAACAATCGCAATAATGATGACATTAAGTATGTTAGCCGCAGCCCTAGCAGGTTGTACTGGTGACGACAACGATATAGAACTAGACGGTGAAGATGGAGGCTACGAATACGCATCCAATGTCGATAATCACCGTATGTTAATGGGAGATGTTTGTGATATCAAAGATCTTTCAGGCGCATATGACTGGGATGGCGTTTCTACTATCTATGAAGATGGGGAACACGCGGAGAAATCTGATGGTTCATTCAGAACTTTGGAAGGGTTTGCCAGTGCATCAGGCAAAAACCATGCTTATGATTCATATTATGGAGTAGATGGTTCTTGGGATACATTCGTAGATGCAGCAATTTCTGGAACAGGTCCTTTCGCTGGTGAATCTGATACAGTTAGAGATCAAGCTGTTGAAAAAGGAATCCAGAATGGTGTTATGACTGCATACGCAATACACGAATTAAATGCTGCAATTATCAAGGCTGAAGCAGGTAACTGGGGTCCTGATGATGCTCAACACGCATGGGACGAAGGATGGGCTTTCTATCACGGACCTGATGATGAAGGTGCAGATTATGATGGATGCGGTCCATATGCAACTGCTAACAAAAGAGCAGGGAACTTTGGAACAACTAATGCTGATGGTACAGCACTAACAAATGTTGCAACCTTGGCTGCTATGAACGACGGTCTAACTGCAATGCAGAATGAGGACATGCAGGGATTAATTGATGCAAGAGATGAGGTTCTGAAGAATGTAGTAATCGTTTACTCCCAGGCTTCAGTTAGATATGCATCTAAGATGACTGGTGACCTTGATGCTGATGATAAGGCAGACTACGATAAGCACCAAGCAGAGGGTCACGCTTTCTTCAGAGTCATTGAAGCATACGTAGCAGACTATACTGACGCATGCTACAATAATCAGACTCACGGAATGGCTTACATCGGGGCAAGTGAAGCTGCTACCTGCGATGCTTTCGATTGGGTAGATTACCAAGGTACCATGATGTGCTACAACTCTGCTGTACACATTGTTTATGCTGAAGCAACCACCGAGGAGATTTGTGATGGATTCGCATCTGTATTCCCAGAAAGTGGAATGCCTGGTTACTATGCTGATTATGGTGCATCTAAGATTGTTGATATATTTGATCTAAGCGACGATGGCGACACAGATGCTGATTACGAAGCACATGTCCGAATGTACTTACAGCCTGTATGGGATGCATTCGGTATCACATCAGATGATATTGGAACACTCCAATAAGATCATCCCCAAATGACTTCTTTGTGGACTTTTTCGAGTCCACAAAGAAGGACCTCACACTATAAAGGGTAACGGGAGGCGTATTTTTTTTCTGGCTCACAACAGGTAAAACATTGGCTTCACATCATAGTTATAATTGAACTCACAAATTCATTAAGCTTACCCTCCCGTTGACCCCAAACCCTCACATTAAACTACTAGAGTCTGCTAGAGTGATTGCTGCAGGTTCTAAAATGGGTAATGATAAAATTTCTTGTCTAATAGTTGGTACAATTCTATTGACAACATTATTGTCCGGATGTATTGGTGACGATAGCAATAAGGAGAGTCTCGAAACACTCGTAATTGCATACGAAATTAAAGATAATTTTGAAAATAATGGTCAAAATCCGCAAATTTTTGCAGACTATCTATCCAAGAAACTAAATTCTGAAGTCACATTATTCAGTGTGGATTCTGAAGGGGCTATGGTGGAAGCCCTTAGATTCGGAAATGCAGATATTGCACTAATGGACGCTGGAGCAGCATGGGTTGGATGGCAGCAGTATGGTTTAGAAGTTTTAGCCGCTAATCTTAATGTCGATGGTAGAACATACTACAATGCCAATGCCTGGGTAAAATCAGATTCCGACATTGCAAGTGCTCATCTGGATGAGAACCCATATACGGATCCATATGCGTTGATGGCTGGAAAGACTTCATGCCACACAGGATGGTTGAAATCAGTAGGGATGCTACTTCCTATGGGTTTCTTAATTGGTCATGGATATGCGAATATTATAGGTGACCCCAATGATGTCGAAACAATAAGAAATACCATCTTGAGTTACTTTGATGACAATTCATCAATTCCAGATACCGGAACTCCGTACTATGGTTATTCCGGTGCATTGAGATGCTTATCTGATGGTACTGGTGAAATATCATTTTTAGAGGAAAATACTGTAGATCAAATGTGCAATAATAATATCCCCTCTCTGAATGAAGAGTGGTGTCTTGAGATTGAACAATATGTTGCATTACCAGCCTTTGGCCAATCTCCCAGCCATCCAGTAATGTATAATCCGGATTACTTAAACGCTGAAACTGTCGATAAAATAACAAATATATTAGTTGAAATGGATAGCGATCCCTCAGCTACAAACATTCTTGGTAATATCTTGAATACACCAGGTTTCGTCGAAACAAATACCTCAATACATTTGGGTAGTTACTCATCACTAATCACTAATATTCCTGGAATCTCAGCTTACTATAATGATAAGTTTTCTTTGAACACGTCTGTATCTCCAGATATTGAAAAAATAAGAATTGTTTATGATTTATCGGATATTTCTGATGATGCTGATAAAAATCCAGATATCTTAGCAGAATATCTTTCAGAAAAACTAAATGTGGATGTTGAAATTATTTTTGTAAGCTCTAAAAATGAAATTCTTCAAAGCTTATCCAACGGTACTGCTGATATAGCAATCGTTGATTCAGAGTTAGCTTGGTTCGGTTGGAAGCAATATGATTTGGCATTAATGGCCGCGGTTGAGATGGAAGATAGTCGTACATATTCAGATATTTTGGCTTGGGTCAAATCAAATAGTTCAATTGCCATTAGTCATTTAGATGACGATTCATCTACAAATCCATTTGATTTACTACAAGGACGGACATCTTGTCATTCAGACAATGTGGATTTAGAAAGTGTAATTCTTCCTCTAAGTTACTTGGCTAAAAATAATCATCTTGATTTTAATCAAACTATCAATATTGACTCTTTAGAGAATATAATTTATTCTTATTTCAATCCTAATTCTTCGATTCCTGAATATGGTGAAATATACTATGGAGATTCGGGAGCAGTAAGATGTTTCTCTGAAGGAGCAGGGGAAGTTGTATTTTCAGAAGAAAATACGCTCAAGATATATTGCGACAATGATATAATATCTGAAAATATGGATTGGTGCTTAGATATCGAAGAATATATCTCACTTCCCCCCTTGGCTCCCGTCCCGAGTGATTCAATAATCTATAATCCTCAAATATTTGATATACAAACTAGGACTGCTGTTTTGAATGCTTTAATTTCACTGAATTATGAAATGTATTTAGAGAATTTCAGTACTAGAGGTTCGGTTTATACAGGTTGCTATGATATTTCAATTCATGTGATTGATGAAACCTCCGAGAAAAATACTTGCGGTTCTGAAATAATGAGAAATATTCTAGATACTTCCAGCGTAATTAGAGTAACTTCTCAAGAGCATTTAGGGCATTATTCTTCATTGATATCAACTATTCCAGGTATTTCATCATATTATTCTAATGTTTTTGCAGACTAATTGTACTCTGAATAAAAATTTTGAATTTTTACTGCACTCCGGCAATACCAAATAGGGATTAGGCTCACCTAAACTTGTAACTTGGAGCTGGGAGGTGAGTCTATGACAGATATTCCTTGGACTATTGAACCAATTATTCGCTTAAATGAAGTTTCAATTGGGTATAAGGAAGATGAACCCTTAGTTCAGATACCAAATTTAGAAATATTTCCCGGAGAAATTGTTGCAATCGCCGGGCCTTCAGGAGTCGGTAAATCAACATTATTGAAAACAATTGCAGGGTTAATGATGCCGCTTTCGGGAAGTGTCGAGGTATGTGGAAAGGTTATTCCGAAGCGAGTCTCTCGAGGAGAACTAGGATATGTCCCTCAAAGTCTTGGCTTAGTAAGACATGCTAGTGTTTTACACAATGTACTTTTAGGGGCTAATGCTGGTCACAATAAAACCATCTCGCTCCCCTTTGGGCAGAATATATTCGGTGTTCTACCTGAAAGATTTCACCTATTTCGATTACCCTCAGTTCTCGCAAAAAATAAGGCGATTGAAGCAATCAAGTCTATGGGTTTGGAAGAAAAAATAAATGAGCCAATTAGGAGACTTTCTGGCGGTCAACAAAGAAGAGTGGCAACTGCTCGAACTCTTGCACAATCTCCAAAGCTGATTCTAGCAGATGAGTTTCTCAGTGAATTAGATCAGGATACTATTGACATGGTTCTCGGGGAAGTCCATGATTTTGTTAAATCTAGTAATGCTGCTCTTTTAGTTGTAGAGCATGATATTTCTCGTGCAAAAATGATGGCAGATAGATTACTCGTGATAGATGATGGTCGTATCAATCCATTTATCACTGAACCAACTGCAATGGAGGTTAAATTATGAAAAAGCCTTCGCTCAACAGTTATTCATTACCGTCTCTCTTCTTGTTAATATTTTTTTTCTCGATTCTGATATTAGAAGGGATGGTTAGTGATTGGGGAAGGTTATCAGGAAGTCTTGGAAATCTTACGAAATTTATTCAAGAGTCATTGTGGCCTCCAGATTGGAGTGTAATAGAACCACAAACCTATCCGGTATGTACTGTTTATCCAACATTTTTGGATTTCACATGTTCAACTGCTTGGATTGGTTTGGTAGAGACCGTAAAAATTGCATTTGTTTCGACAGTATTTGGAATGATCCTATCTCTTCCCATTTCATTACTAGCGGCAAGAAATTTAAATTCTTCATGGATATCTTATTCTTCCAGGTTCTTACTAGCTGCGTTCAGAAGTCTCCCGAGTCTTATCTGGGCTATATTTTTCGTTATACTAATTGGTTTTGGACCATTAGCAGGAGTTATGGCAATGACTGTTTATACTGTAGGATATCTTGGGAAACTTCAATACGAGGCTATAGAAGGAATGGCTAAAACTCCTCTTGATGCTGCCGAAGCAATGGGTCTCTCTAAGATTGAAACTGCTTTCGAGGTGGTGATACCAGAATCTGCAAATGATTTAATTTCCCAAGCGATTTTTATGTTTGAATATAATTTCCGTCATGGCACTGTAATTGGAATTGTAGGGGCAGGAGGAATTGGATACTACATCAATTTATACCTAAAATTTTTACAATATGATAAAGTAATTGCATATTTAATTATTATTTTCGTAGTAGTTCTAATCATTGATTATATTTCAATTAAAGCACGTTCATATTTTACAGAAGAAATTGAACAAAATCGTTCATCTTGGAAAAGTGTTTTTATTCCATCTTTCCTGCTTAGAAAGTAGTTTTTACTTATTTTTTGAGATTTAGGCCACCCTAAATATTATTTGTCAACCGTTACTCCGTCAGGATATGAGCGTAGCAGACTGGGCAGTGAAGAACAAGGCAATATTAATGGCAGGAGTCTTAATTAGTGCGGTAACAATATACCTAATTTTTGATGTTAATTATGAAGAATGTGATGATAAAGACAATTGTCTTGTAGTCGCTTTTGAGGTACAAGATACTTACCTGATATGGGATAAAAATCCACAACACTTAGCAGATAAATTAAGCTCATTAACCGGAATGGATGTTGAGATATATCCTGTTCCAGATTCAGGCGCTGCTATTGAAGCAGTAGACAAAGGGAATGCAGATATTGCATTCATGGACGGAGCTGCAGCATGGTTAGCTTGGGAGGTATATGGACTTGAAGTACTAGCTGCTGAAGAGAAAGCAGATGGTAGAGTGTATTACAATGCAACAGCATGGGTGAGAGCCGATTCAGATATGGCAGAAGCCTACCTAGACGATGATAATTCTACAGATCCATTTGAACTAATGAGAGGAAAAACTTCCTGTCATACAGGTTGGCTAAAGAGTGCGGGCATGCTAATACCCATGGGTTATCTAATCGCAAATGGATATGCTGAAGTTGTTGGCGACCCTGATAATATAGAGTCTTTGAGAGATACAGTACATGGCTTCTTTTCTACTGATTCTAGCATACCTGAAGGCGGTACTCCTTATTCTTCGTACAAGGGTGCATTAAGATGCCTCTCAGATGGGACTGGAGATGTTGCTTTAGTCAAGGATTCAGTAATTGATTCGTACTGCACAGGCGCAGATCGCTATGATTGGTGCTTGGATATCGATGAATATGTAATGTTACCAGCATTTGGACAAGCTCCAAGTCATCCTGCTATGTATAATCCTGAAACTATGGATGAGGAAACTGTAGTCATTGTTCAGGAAGGATTAGCAAAACTAAAAGATGATTCAGAAGGAAGGGAGATTCTAAATGATTTACTTAACACTAATGGCATGGTAGTCGCCGATACGGAAACCCACTTAGGTACTTATGGTGCAGCAGTGTCCGCAGTACCCGGAATTCAGGCATACTTCGAGTAGGTGTTTATGAAATATTTCCCCTGTTTTGTTCTAATTATTCTGTTGACAACCTCAGCTGGTTGTCTATCATCTGATAATGATGATGAGTTTAATTGGCCAGAACCAACAGAATTTAACTGTGAATTATTACCTGAATATAATCTTGAATGTGAATTATATTTAGAAGGTTTTGATACACCACATCATTCTGTTTTCAATCCTGAAAATGGCGAGATGTGGATAATTTATCTTAATGGCTATGTTAAATCATGGAATGGGGATTCACTAACTGAAATTGCAGATTTGACATCCGTCGTTAGCCGATGCCATATAGAACAGGGTTTGTTAGGGATGGCATTCGATGAAAACTTTAATTCTTCGAAACTTGTTTTAATTTCATATGTTGAAAGAGGAGACTGTGATGGGCCAAATAAGTCTGATTTAGTTTTGGCATCAATAAAATTAGGGGAAAATAACATGCTCGATCCTTCAACTATCACCGTTCTAAGAACAATCGAACAACCTTACAGAAATCATAACGGTGGCCACCTAATAAGTATCGGAAATGAGCAATATCTCTGGGGGATTGGAGATGGAGGTAGTGCTAATGATCCATTGGAAAATGGTCAGAATATGAATAATTCATTAGGTTCAATCAATCTATTTTATTTTAAAGATAATGCTATAAGTGCTGTTTTGAATGAATCTGATGGTGATAATTACGTTCTACATTATGGACTGAGAAATCCGTGGAGATTCTCTTTGGGTCTTAATGATACTTTATGGATTGGAGATGTTGGTCAGAGTTGTTGGGAAGAAATTAATCTAGTCCCACTTTATAACAAATCTAATTTAGGTTGGTCAATAAAGGAAGGTTTCCAAGATTTTGAAGAAGGCGGCGAATGTGAATCTGCTAATATTCAAAATAATGATGGGAAAACTTACCCTGTATCTGTATATGCGCATGAGAATGGTAATTGTTCTATTACAGGGGGTTTTTGGATGGATAGAGGGCCTGATTCATTACAGGATGGATATTTGTATGGAGATTTTTGTACCGGTGAGATATGGATATTAAAGGAAATAGATGATAGATGGAGTCAGAATCTAGTCGGCTCAAGTGGAGGAATGATAGTAGGTTTTGGTAAAGGAATCGGTGACGAAATATTAGTATTTCATTGGACTGGTGATATTGTAATTATTAGTTAATTTCACAGTCCAAATAGCCATTTAGGCTTTGCCAAAATCCATCTGAGACGTGAATTAGATGCTTTGAAAAGATCAATCTTATGTCTCCCAACTCTTACAATGTCTACTTTCGAGTGATTCATTTTTTGTCTCCAGAAATTCCTAGTATCTTCAGGGAATGATTTTTCAAAACGTTCTGGAGTTGCCATTAATTTCCAATTTTCTAACCCTGAGATCCTATTAATAATTTCATTTCGAGCACGATCTGAAAAAATTTCCTTAATTTCCACCATGACTTTTTCTTTACGACTTTCTAGTTCAACTACTACTTCTTCGAAGGTTGGAATGACTATATCCAAAAGCTCTCCAGCTTCTTTAATTTCTGAAAAGGTCATTTTTGAGACTTCAAATAACTCATTTTTTAATTTTATTTTATCATCATGAAATACAAATACTACGCCGTCGTTAGACTCTCTAATATCAAATTCCCAATACTTGAAGTTCTTATCATCTAGAAAATCAATTTTATTCTTTAATCCTTGAACAGTATTTTCCAGATTAGTTCCCGATGCACCTAATCGATGTCCCGAATTTTTCATATATTTCTCCGTATTAATTTCATAAATCAATTTTGATATGAAGCGACCATAGATCTTACTGCTTCTTCAACTGGAATTTCTCCATCTAATAATTTACTTAGAGAGGATAAGAAAGGAATTTCAATATTTAATTTTGGAGCGATTTTAACAAACATTCTGGTCGCTCTAACTCCTTCTGCTACCATGTGCATTTCATCTAACGCCTCTTCTAACGACTTCCCATTACCTAACATTTCCCCCAAGGTTCTATTTCGACTTCTAGGACTAGTTGCTGTGACATATAAATCTCCCAATCCTGCAGGGCCAAACGCGGTTGTTGGTTCAGCTCCCATTGCATTAAGTAATCTAATTCCTTCACTAAAACCGGCTAAAACTAATGCGGCCTTCAGATTATCGCCTCCAATACTGTTTCTGAGACCATCAACTAATCCACATGCAAGAGCAACTGTATTTTTGAAAGCACCCCATAGTTCTGCACCTTCAGGGTCATCAGCAGGTGTTAGTACCAAGGTATTAGTCGATAGTCTGTCTGCAACTCTTTCTGCAATAGCCCTATCATGGCATGCAACTAGTGCAGTTGTCATCACTCCTCTAGCTACTTCGGGAGCTATTGTTGGCCCTGTCATAACGACCAGTGAATTAGATTTATTCGCTTTTTCCAGTCTTTTCGATATAGCCTTAGAGATTATCCCTGAACCTCCTTCTTCTTCAGGAGCTAAGCCTTTTGCTAAATCAATTAGCAAGTGTGAAGGTCGTAAATGCGGTATTAATTGATCCACAACTCCAAGAATAATACCACTTGGTACAGCTAGAACAATAATTTCACATTCAGTAGTTATATCTTCTATCTGCATAGTCGCTTGTAGGTCAGGAATTTCCGTATGTGGTAAATACTTTTTATTGATATTTTCTTTCATAATTGACTCATACACTTCTTGCTCAATAGTCCAACCCATTACATTGTGTCCATCATCACTCCACACTTTAGCAAGTGCAGTCCCCCAATTGCCCAAACCAATAATACCTATACGAGCCATAGTCCCCCTCAATTTCACTCGCTTTAACTCCCGGTTAAGACCCTTGGGTCTCAGAATGGCTCATCCGTTGCATTCTTGACTCAAATGCTCTCCGGCAAACACAAGCAGGGGTACCCGAGTGGTCAAAGGGGCTGGGTTTAGGTCCCAGTGCGTAGTGCTTCGCAGGTTCAAATCCTGTCCCCTGCACCACCTTCTCAGATTTTTTTTTGATTTTGTAACCGTTGCCTTAATGGCCCTTGCCTTTGTCCATGCACTATGGGTGAGGAGGCTGAACAATTATCAGACTTAAGCAACTCTTCTGAAATCAAAAAATCCTCTGAAAACACTAGTATTGACAAGGAACTGGATAGGATAAGGTTACGTAGAACAGATAAAAATAAAAAATTCCCCAAAACTTTTGACGATGCTGTATTGATTTTTGGTCTGATTGCCGGTATCGTATTTTTTGGAGGTGTCACTCTATTGTCTTCAGGAATGTTAGCTGGAGATTCAATCTTCCTAGACGAAAAACTTTCCAAAACACCTTTGGATACAGGAGGAGAATGTGTTGATAATCAAGGTGCTGTATCTTTCAATATTTTCATTGAAAATCATGATGAGGTTAAGATTAGATCAAAGAATGTACAACTAAATAAATTTTCAGTCTTAGTGGTTAAAATTACAAATTATAGCGAATCAGAATCATTTATTGAATTCTACAAAAGTGATTTAGGCAATGTAGAACTGTCATTTGAATTAGAATCTGACATTCAAGATGGAACTTATATACTATCTGCTCAGATTTATCAAAGTTCAGATGATGAAGAATTAATAGTCACGAACAAGTCGTCATTTGATAAAGTTACATCTCAATTACAAATTAAGGGGGAGGAAAAAATTGTAGACTTAGAGATATCTGGTCACTCACTAGAGATATATGATCCTGAACCCAGAGACTGTTTCACAATGACAGAATTTGGTTACTGGGGGTGGGCTCTAATGGCTGCAGAATGGGCGGGGGGTCGAGAAACCGCTATGCTTACTGGCGGTAGTGCGGGAGTTCCAGCATGGTGGATGGCATCAATCTCTTTGGGAATGTCAATATTTTTCCTCTGTGTTCAATATCCATTAATGCATCGAATGTATCATCGTGATATTGATGATATTTTAACTCCAAAGCAACTTTTCCGTCTCATAGAGAGGACTCTGATTAAATCAGAAGAGGAGCTTAGAATCAAATTAAATTTCGAAGAGTTGAAGATGCAAGAAAGAGCAATATCAATTGATATCATTATCCCTTACAATACGACCAACAAGACAATAGGAGAGGCCACCGATATTCGTGCTAGACTAACTAAAGATTTACTTGAAGAGTTTTCAATTTTTGGTGAAATGAGACCTTTGCAAATTAAGTCAATATGTACGGATGGGAAAAGTAGTTCTTTAGATAATGATTTTATTCTTTCTAAAGATCTATCTCTAGTGGTTTCAGAAAGAAGTCCTCTCTCAGAAGATTATAGTCTATTTTTCTCAGGTCTTGGTGAAAACGGTAAATTAGAGGAAGAAATCACTCATGTTTTAGATAAATGGTTTAAGATTCATAATCTTGTTGATTACGGTACTGCTATTATTGTAGATGAAGAATCAGTTTTAATTAGAGTGATTTATACTCCTATGATGAAGTTCTCTTACTTCCTATACAGAAAATCCTACATTGATATGCAAGATGACTTAACAGATTTCTTAATAATCAATTTGGATAATCTATTAGGTGATAGAGAACTAGTCGTTAGTGCACGAAATGAAAAGGCTAGTCTTTCAGATAGAGCAGTCGCTGGAAGAGTTGAGCTCGGCTCAAGTCAGGATGATTTAGTTGGTGAAGCGATGGTTGCAAAGCAAGCAGGCCTAACTGGTGTGTTATTACAAAATCCATTTATGGGGGACATTCTATCTTCGGTTGAATATGTAGCTCATTCAAATAGATCAAGAATTGATAAGTATGGATTCTGGGGATTGATTGTATTTGTTTGGATTCCATTTATGGCTAGCGGTGTATTAGTGGGCGCTATGCTGGGGCTTGTAGCCAGAATGCGTTTTAGGAGAGTTCTGTTAGCCTGTTTGATCGGTGGTTCAGCAGCATCAGTAACATGGGCTTACACTGCACGTGGAATAATTGAATTTATGGAGAAATATCATGCTCAGACTTTTATTCCGTTCCTGATCCTACTTGCTTTTGTATTTACATTTCTTCATCTCAGGAGAAATAAAAGAAGAAGAAGAGAAGAATTATTCAGGGAATCAATGGCATTTTTTGCAACATCAAGTAATTCTAATGCCTAGATTTAACCAATGAGGGTGAAAAATGAATAGATTGTTACAAATGGAAAGCTTAGAACGGTATTATGAAACACCTGCTGGTGTTGTCAAGGCTCTTGATGGTGTTAGTATCGAAATCTATGAAGGTGAACGAGTCATTCTCCTTGGCCCTTCAGGTTCTGGAAAAACCACATTATTGAATTGCCTTTCAGCTCTGGATAGTCCAACTGGTGGGACGTATAAATTCCTTGATAATGACGTTCCAAGAAATAATTCTGAAACGATGACCTCATTTAGAAGGGATAATATTGGATATGTGTTTCAATTTTTCAATTTACTTCAGGATCTCACAGTTCTTGAGAATATACTCTTGATTCAAGAATTAGCGGGAAACAAAGATCCTTCTAGGGCCAAAGAATTACTCAGACTTGTAGGTCTTGAGGATGAGATCAATCGTTTCCCTGGAGAAATTAGTGGCGGTCAGCAACAGCGTGTTGCTATTGCCCGCAGTATTGCAAAGCGCCCCACTCTATTATTAGGTGATGAATTAACAGGGAATCTCGATACAGAAACCTCTAACAAAGTCATGGTAGCATTGGTCGAAGCATGTAAAAAAGAAAAAATAACTTCTGTTTTTGTTACTCATGATGAAGGATTAGTGAAATATGCTACCAGAGTGATTAGGATTGATAGCGGTAAGATAATTTCAGATGAAAATATTGTTGAAGATTTTTAGTGTGGGGTTTCATAATGTCAACTCTGTTAAATAAAAGGCTATTTCGCAGTCTTTCAAGAACTAAGATAAGACTTTTAGCTGTTGTTCTGATGATTTTCATTGGAGTGTTTTCAGGAATTACATTTGGAGGATATGCTCATAATTTAGGCGGAATGTACGATTCAATCCAGGCCGATGATGATAATGGTGCCAATCTGGCAGATGTATGGATTGATAATCGTAGTACAAAATGGACTGAGAATCAGGTTCAAACATTCTGTAATTTTCTTGAAATGAATTGGAACTCAATTTCTTTAGATGTAGAGCTAGATTCCTGTGAAGGAAGAACTGTAGCACAAGGCGCTATGTTCCATGTAGATGACGATGGTGAACGAATAATCAACTCACTGTGGCACGGTATTCCACAAGATGCTAATGCCGATCGAGTTTGGATGCCAGAAGGTCATTCAGAAGGACGTATAGCAATTTCACCTGACGAAATAGTCATTGACTCTCATGTAACAGATGCATTAGGTCTCAGTATAGGAGATAATATCTCTATAAGTGCCGGAAATAATACTGCTAATTTTTCTCTTGTAGGTATCGGCTTCCATCCTTTGCATGTTCTTATGACTCCTGAAGGTAGTCTTTTCCCTCCTGAACCTGGTGAATATGTTGTCGGATATCTCTCTGATGCAGGGATGGCCCGTTTAACAGGCGATGAAATAGGTACTAGTAATCTGATAATGATTGATGTAGAAGGTACTCCTTCATTTGACTTGCCTGACACTGATAAATATGAAGGTGAAGAAATAGATGAAATTAAAAATCTAATAGATATTTCTTTAGAGGCGGCAGAAATTGATGGAAGAGTACGAGATAGAGGGCAAAATGAAAATGTTGAATTTATGAGACAGGACTTGAAAGGTGCTGAAGAAACAACACTTCCATTTACAATAATGATTGCTTGCATAGCCGCAATTACTATTTCTCTAAGTCTTCAGAGATTAATTCAAAGTCAAGCTAAGGAGATTGCAGTGCTACGTACATTAGGTGTACAACGTTCATCATTAATGACTGGCTACTTACTTGCACCCATGGCAATTGGGGGTATTGGATGTGTAATCGGAGCATTAGCCGGTCCTTGGGGAATGAATTGGATGTTAGATTTCTATCAAGGAATCGTTGGGATGCCTATTGTAGAACGTGAGATTCCTTTTTCATTGTATTTCTTAATAATTGGTTTAACAATGATCGTAGTTTTCTTATCCGGTACTTTCCCAGCGTGGAAGGCAAGTAGACTCGAACCCTTACAAGTGTTAAGTGGCCAGAATCAAATGCGTATCGGTTCAGAAAACCTTAGGAAACTGACTTCTTGGATGCCTACTAAAATTGGGCTCTCAATACGTTCTACTGTTCGCAAACCAATACGTTTGAGTATGACTTTTATTGCTGTTGGAATTTCTTTGATGCTTTTCGGTTCGGTACAAATGATGTCTGTTGGTCTCCAAGACACGTTCGTGGGTGGACTCGAAACTGAACAAACATGGGATGCTCAGGTATACATAATGCCCGATTCTGAAAATCCAGTAGTAGAGTGGGCAGAGAATTATTCAGCGTCTTATGAGATGATTATTGAAACACCATTGGGTTCAGTATCAGATTCTAATGACGTTGAAAGAATGTTTACTTCAGTGGGCCTTGATTCGTTTACTCAAGGAATGCGTTCAGTTCCAATTATCGATGGTAAGTTCCCGAATGCAGATTCCGCAGTTCCTCAAGTAATGATGGATGAGGGTAGTATGATTTTTCTCAATTGGAATGTTGGTGATATACGTAATGTGAGTATTAATGGAGTACAAGTAGATGTTGAGATTGTAGCAGTATCAAATGCAGAGTTAGGTAGAACAATGTATTTCCTAAGAAGTGACTTAAGTGATATTATTGGAATCAATGCAACATCTATTTACTTACAACTTCCTGATGGTGTTACAGTTGACTCTAATTTAGGAGGAGTTTCAATTGGTATAGTTGAACGCCAGACAATGCTTGACGGAATAAATGCCTTACTTGAACAACAGAGTAAGGGCTTCGATAGCATGTTATTTCTGGGCCTTCTATTCACTTTAGTTGTAATGTTCAATACCATGATTATGAATATCGCTGAAAGAGACTTTGAACTTGCGACTCTCAGAGTATTGGGAGCATCAACATGGAGTATAGGTACAATGCTATTGTTCGAGAGTATTCTAATTGGCTTTATTGGAGGAATTGTTGGTGTCATATTTGCATTTGGAGGTGCTGTGGCACTAGCATCCGCGTTTTCTTCATGGCAAATATTCCTGCCTGTGAGTGTTGATCCAGGGGTTGCTCTCCAAATTATGGGTATTGTGCTTGTAATTGCAATTAGCATGGTGCCATTTGGAATTTGGAGAATTAAAAGAATGGATTTAGTTGAGAAAGTTAAGGATTTATCCCAGTGAGGTTTTTGAATGCGTATTGTAACTTGGAATCTTAATGGAATTAGAGCCGCTAGTAGAAAAGGATTGAATGATTTTATTGATAAAATTGATAGTGATATTTGGCTATTTCAAGAAGTTCGTGCTTTACCTGAACAGATGCCTAAAGATTGGGTGCCTCATGGAGGTCATGAGGCAATTTGGCATCCCGCGCAGAAAAAAGGATATTCTGGAGTGTCTACTTGGTCGAGAGTTGGGATATCTGAAGAAGGGCGTGGGATATCTACCATTGTAGATATAGATGACTCTGAAGGAAGAGTTTTGTATACTAAACACGGTTCTCTTCACTGCATTAATGTCTATCTCCCAAATGGTTCTTCAAACGAAGAAAGGCAGAGATTCAAAGATCAATGGCTTGAAGATCTATTAATATGGTGTAAAAAATTTATTGATCTTGATGAGCCAGTATTAATCTGTGGTGACTTGAACATTGCTCACACTGAAAATGATATTTGGAATCCTACTGGAAATCGTAATACATCTGGTTTTTTATTACACGAAAGAGAATGGTTCACACGTTTCCTTTCAATGGGACTGTATGATCTATTAAGGATAGACTCTGGTAACATAAAAGGACCATATTCCTGGTGGTCAAACAGAGGTCAGGCTAGAGCATTAAATAGAGGGTGGAGAATAGATTATGCTCTTGCGAATGAAGCTGCGTTCAGGATATTTAAGTCCGCTAAGATATTAAGAGAAGGAGGGCTAAAAGTATCTGATCACGCACCTTTAATTATTGATTTAGAAATATAAATACTATTTTTTGACTATTTTTGTCTCTTTTTACTATACGATACCTTTCAAGAGTAAGACCGCGGGCGCTTATCATGGAAGATGGACTTGTAGATCGTCTTACCAAGATTTTACCCGATGGACGAGGCGTTTGGATACCTATGGATCATGGCATCTCAGCATATCCTGAAAAAGGGTTGGAGAGAATGGATGAAGTCGTTTCTTCTTGTATTTCAGGTGGCGCTGACGCAATAATTCTACAGAAAGGTGCTTTGAGTTATTATGTTGAGGAAACTGGGTGGAGTAATTTCATTTGTCATGTTTCAGTTTCGACGGTGAATGCTGGTGAAAAGGACCAATACAAAGTTAGAGTTGCCAAAGCAGACGAATGTCTTATTCGTGGGGCTAACGCAGTTTCAGCGCAAATTAATCTTGGAGATTATTTTGAATCCGAAATGATCAAAGAAATGGGTGATTTAACAGGTGAAGCATTAGCATTAGGAATGCCTACTCTTGGAATGATTTATCCTCGAGGACCATATCTAAAAATTTCAGAAGGAGATATTACTAATGGAGTTGCTCATGCTGCAAGAGTAGCTTGGGAACTAGGGTGCGATGTTGTCAAAGTTCCATGGACTGGAGATGTTGAATCATTCAAATTAGTTTGTCAAGCAGTACCAATTCCAGTTCTTATTTCGGGTGGACCTAGAGGTATATCATTTACAGAATTACTTCATATTGTGGAATTATCAATTTCTGCCGGTGGTTCTGGGGTCTGTATAGGAAGGCAAGTCTTTGGTTCTAATAATCCCGAATCCTGTGTTAAGGCATTAAGAGCGGTAGTCCATGAAAATTCCACCTCAGTTGAGGCTTCAAAATTACTTTAGAGGTGATAATATAGAGCTTTGGCAAGATTCTTACTCGGAATCTCCTAACAAATTATGTTCGAGAGTCTGGCGGGGAAAAGCCCCGGACGTTGCTGAAGTTAATCTCGATGATGCTAGTTCTCAGGAAGAAGCAATATCTTTGATTGGGATGATACCATGGATACTTGTTAGATGTTCTGATTGGAAAATGATACCTTTAGAAAATATTGTTTCAGTTTCCCGAGGTAGTGGTACAAAAATATCTGTTGCTATCGATAAAATTGTAGATCTAAATGGAGCGGCTTTTGCCCTTGAACACGGAGTTGACGCATTACTATTACCGGCAAATGACAGTGATTTATGGGACGCAGCAGTACAAATCGTTTCCAGTAAAATTTCAACCAGTGAATATTCTGTACCTTCTATCAAAATTGAGAAAGCCAGCATATATTCAATCGAATCTGGAGGGGTAGGTGAAAGAGTTTGTATTGACTTAATCGAAAGACTCGAAATTGGTGAAGGAATGGTCATAGGTTCTAATTCATCATTACTAGCTTTAGTTCATGGTGAAACAATAGAATCTAAGTTTGTTCCCTCACGTCCTTTCAGAGTAAATGGGGGGCCAGTACACTCTTACATTTTGATGTTTGATGATTCTACAAAATATCTTTCTGAGTTATCAGCCGGAGATGAAGTTGCTGTAATTTCATCAAATGGCGAGAAAAGAAAATGTATAGTAGGCAGATTAAAAATCGAAAGAAGACCATTTTTAATTATTAGATTTAAAACAAATAATAATGAAGAAGGTCAAATAATTTTACAACAGGCAGAAACTGTGAGGTTAATTGATAGAATGGGTAATGCTATTTCAGTTACAGATTTAAAAATAAATGATGAAATAATCATTAGATGTGATAATCAAATGAGGCATATAGGTAATTCGCTTGAAGGAGAGATGAATGAAAGATGAAAGTTCTAGCCGAAGCCAATGCTAATGCAGCTATTTCCATATTACATGCTTTAGGATTGGGGAAAGGTTGCTCAATAGGTATCAATCTCAAAACAACAGTAAGATTAGTTTCGGAGCCGCAGAAAGTAGAAGGTGATTTTCATAATTTATTACAAACAATTGAGGATATATGGGGTGAAAATGGGTATCCGTTACCAGAAAAATTTGGTTGGCAGATTTTCTCGGAAATTCCAATTGGTCAAGGTTTGAAATCAAGTTCAGCAATATCTTGTGCTGCAATTAAAGCACTCAATCTAGCAACTTGGGCTGGATTAACAGATTCACAAATTGTTGATATCGCTGTTTCCTCGCAAAATAGATGTGGTTGCTCAGTAACTGGAAGTATGGATGATACTTGGGCTTCAATTTCTAGAGGTTGGAAATTAGTTGATCCAAAGAAGTCAGCTCAAGAATCAATTATCTTAGAAGGAACTATTGAAGATGAAATCTCTATATTTCTAATATTGAGAGGAAAGAGAGATAAAAAAATCTTATCAAATGAGTTTAATCTTCAGTCAAGATATTTTGAGCGTGCCCATGATTCACTAATCGATGGCTCGATATTTCAGGCAATCTCGAATAATGGTATGGCTGTTGCAGCTGCCACAGGTGATGATGAAGCAATTCGTATCTCTAATAAATTAATTTCTAATGGGGCAATTGCTGCAGGAATTACTGGTTCTGGTCCAGCAATTTCTGTTTTGTGCTTTATGCAAGATTCAAATAAAATTAGAGAAATTCTTCTTGAAATGAATTTCGAGATTATTGAAACCAATTTTATAGAAAATGATATGTTGGAGTTGACTAAATGAGTATGAGAATTGGCGATAGACTTCGCGTAACCCTCTTTGGAGAGAGTCATGGTAAATGTGTGGGTGCATTACTAGAGGGCCTTCCATCAGGTACTGAAATTAATTCTGAGGTTCTTTTAGATTTCATCAATAGAAGAAAACCAGGCCGTAGAGGATTATCTACAAGGGCGGAAATAGATGCATGTGAAATTATGTCTGGTGTTCATGAAGGATTAGCAACTGGATGGCCTATTCTTTTGATTACATACAATTCTGATGTTCGTTCAAAAGATTATTCCTTCTTACCAGATCATCCTCGCCCAGGTCACGCTGATATGGTCGAACATATTCGTTCTGAAGGAGCTAGTGATTTACGAGGAGGTGGTTCGCAATCTGCAAGACTCACATTTGGTTTAGTTGCTGCCGGAAGCCAAGCTAGAGGTTTATTGGATTCTGCCGGTTGGTCATGTACCGCACATTTATCCAGTGTGGGAAATATTTCATCCAAACCATTATTTGAATTAGATAGAAAATCCCCACTGAAGGATGGTACAGATATGTCGAGATTGAACTGTAGAGATCCTGATTCAGTAATTGAGATGTCAAATTTATTAAATGAAGTAAGAAAAGATCTTGACTCAATCGGTTCTACTGTAGAGCTATTAATTGAAGGACTTCCAATAGGAGTTGGTGAACCTTGGTTTGACGGAATTGAACCAGCATTGGCTAGAGGTTTGATGGCAATTCCTGGTGCTAGAGCGATAGAATTTTCACATGGTTTTGAGATATCAAAAATGCGTGGTTCAGAGAACAATGATCCTTGGTCTATAGAAAATGGTAGTCCAATTCTCGAGGGATCAGATTCCGGTAATGCAGATGGGGCATTAGGTGGTCGTTCGACTAGTGCAGCGATTAGAGTAGTAGTTCATTTTAAGCCGCCCAGTAGTTTAGCTAGAGAACAATCCACTTTACATTTACCAAGTGGTGAAAAAAAACCACTCAAAGTACATGGTAGACATGACCCTGTCTTGGGGCCCAGAGCAGTTCCTGTTGTCGAAGCCGTTGCAATTTTGGTAATATCTGACTTAGGACTAATTGGTGGTTATCTAGAATAATCATTTACCTGTATTTTCTCTCATTTGAGCTAATCTGACCGGCAGGTTCACTGCAAACGCAGATGCAACAACCATGAAGACTACAGCTGTACCCAGTGCAACACCGTAAACGGAAGTTAACTCAACACTTTCAGCCAGCCTTGTTGCTGCAGATTCGCTACCAAGTAGGCCTACAATTGTTGGAATGATTAGATTAATCATTAACGTCACTAGCGCAACTAGACCTGCAACTAATGGTGTAATCATCAATGACCTGTAGTATTGTCTTGTAATTTTCTTGACATTCATGACATAAACTTCACCGGTTCTAATTGACTTATCAAGCATGGAAAATCTGATTATTCCACTTGTCAATTCAATATACATAACTAGGAAAAGAGCATATGAAATTAGTAAGAGTTTCTGAGCAATTTCTCCATCAGGAAGTAAATCAATACCAAATTCAACTTTACTTCCAGCAAATCTTATTGTTACTATGATTAATATCACATAAGATATTAACAGTGCTCTTTGTTCTCTTTGAAAAATTCCATACATTCCACCAATAAATCCAACAGCGATCAAAGCAAGATGAATCAAAGCACCAATTTCGGGTTGGTTAATCGCATTACTTAACCAGAACCAGGCAGTACCTGAAACTGGTGTGACCGTGAATGTAACAATTGATAGAAGAGTTAGTGTAATTGCTGCAGACATCTGTAGTGAACTAACCACTCTATCAGGTGGTAGAAATTTGGTCTTTGTTACTATGGGTCCACCGAAAAATGATTCTATTACTGACGGAACGTGTACTTCTGGAATAGCATCTTTTGGTATTTCTGTACTACCTTTTAGCCTTCCAGCAGCCTTTTTCCTACTAGGTGCTGATGATCTAATCGTCTTCCCATCATACAAGTGAGCAGTATCTGACTTTCCTTCAGCCATAAAATCACCTAGAAACCTCTTGCTCCTGAAAGAGCTGTATTCAATAACATATCTGGCTCCCAATCCATTACATGGGCCCCCAATCCTCTTAGTTCGCTCATTAGAATATCTCTTTCTGTTTTGAGCAATTCATAACCAGTCCTATCTAATCTTCTTGCATCAAACTCAAACTCTAAACTGCTCGGTGAGAGAATCGTCACATCAAAGTTTCTAGATCTCAAATCTCTTACTGCATCAATTATCGTCGGGTCATCTTCTAGTGGACTTAGCAAAATTATAGGACTTCCTCTGTTTATGTGAGGTAAAATTCTGTTTGTAACTACCTTCAATGGAGTATTACCTTTTGCCATCGCTCCTGCCAGTTTAGTTAAAATGACATATAGTTGTTTCTTACCAGTATCTCTGTCAACAGAAACAATTTCGTCTCCATAGACTACAACACCTACTGAATCTCTTCTTGATAAAAAGTATTGAGATAGACTCGCAGCCGCTCTAGTGCTGTAT
>CEWG01103912.1_pt1 | contig 30470 bp, 26 predicted proteins | sample 361411 | NCBI WGS metagenome assembly CEWG01 (sample SAMEA2622173, study PRJEB7988) | marine metagenome | biome: marine biome (ENVO:00000447); feature: surface water layer (ENVO:00002042); material: "saline water (ENVO:00002010), including plankton (ENVO:xxxxxxxx)" | depth 5 m | reverse complement strand
GCTATTGTTGATATTGATTCTGATAAAATTGAAATTATTAATGATGAAGTAAAAGACACAATGATTAAACAAACAATTGAGTCAGCACAAAATCAACAAGAAGGAACTGGTATTCAAGTAAGTGAGGATATCACTAGTATCGTATCTGACATTATTGTGAATACAGATACTGAAACTGGATCAAAAATGATTGAAGAATTGAATAATGCTGAGTCTGAAAGCGATTTATCACTTCAAGTAATTTCTGCTATTTCTGAAAAAGATACAACAAAACTAAATACGTTATCTGAAAATAATAAAGATCAGATTGAAAAATTAACTGAAACAGCGATCAAAAATGCTGATGCTTCTGAAGAAAGTGCTCAATTAATTGCAAAAGTCGTTGCAAATGTAAGTGATGAATTAGTTAATAAAGTTGTTGAAGAGGTGAGTAAAAGTTCAACAGATGAAAAACAGACTTTATCAGCACAAGTTTTAAAAGCTATTGTTGATACGGAACCTAATAAATTAGAAGTTATCAATGAAGATGTTAAAGACACTATGATTAAACAAACAATTGAATCAGCTCAAAATCAACAAGAGGGAACTGGAGTGCAACAAGATCAGGATATGACTAGTATTGTATCTGATATTATCGTTAACTCAAATACAGAAACTGGCTCTAAAATGATTGAAGAATTAAATAACACTGAATCTGAAAGTGATTTATCATTAAAAGTTATCTCAGATATATCTGAAAAAGATACAACAAAACTTAATACTTTATCTGAAAATAATAAAGATCAGATTGAAAAGTTAACAGAAAAAGCAATTAAAAATGCTGATGCCTCTGAAGAGAGCGCTGATTTAATTGCAAAAGTTGTAGCAAATGCAAGTGATGAGTTGGTAAATAAAGTGGTTGAAGAGGTGAGTAAAAATTCAATTGAAGAAAATCAAGCTTTATCTGCTAAAGTTATGAAATCAATAGTAGAGACTAATCCAGAAAAAATAGAAACTTTAAGTGATGAAAATAAGGAGACTATAATTACCCAGACCATTGAAGCTGCTAAAAATCAAGCAGAGGGAACTTCTACTGATGAAATAGATTTAACAAATACCATAGCAGAGATTGTAACAAAATCTGATACAGGAACGGCTGCAAAAGTATTAGAAACTTTAGAAGAAGTTTCTAACGAAAGTGATTCAAAATTATCATTAAGTGTAGTTTCTAATTTAACTAAACAGGAAAACTACGAAGAAAAGATTGAAATATTGTCTGTGACATCATCAATTGTTGAACAAAGTATTACCAAGATAGTTGAAAAAGCTATTGAGAATGCATCCACTGAAGAAGATTTGGAAATTGTAACTAATATTGTGGAAAATAGTAAAGGAACTATTGCTAACAAAGTAATTAATACTGCAAATAAAAATGAGGAAAGCAAAAAGAAAATTTCTGAAGTTATTGTCAATGTTGTTGAAAAAAACCCAGAAAAAGCAGTTGAAATAATTGATAAAAATAAGAATACAAATACGGTAACAGAAGCTATAAAAACAAAAATTGAAAAAGGAGAAGCTATAACAACAGATGATTTTGAGGATGTTTTTGAAAAAAATGTTTCACCAAATTAAATGATTGTAAGATTTATTTTGAATAATTTTATGCTTTTCGTTTAAAATTATGAAATTAACTAAAAATAAAAAATATCAGTACTTATTTTTTTTTATTATATTTATTTATTCAATATTTAATGGAGGTAATTCAAATATAGTAATCCAATTTAATTTTATACTTGTAAGCCTTTTATTTTTTTTATGTATTAAAGATAAAAATTATTACCAACATCTAAATAAATTTTTTAAAGAAAATAAATTATCAATTTTTTTTTATTTTCTTTTTTTAATATATTTAATATTTCAAATAATACCTATCCCAATAGAAAATTTAAAATTTTTTTCAATTCAAAAATTTAATATTTTAAATCAATTAAATTTAAATATTTCTTATAGCTCTATTAGTTTATCACCATCAAATTCTTTTTTTCAATTAATAAATTTTATTACATTGTTCACATTTGTTTTAATCATAAAAATGATTTTTTATACTGAAAGACATAAATTTAGATTTTATATATTTTTATCTTTCTTAGGGGCTTTTAGCTCTTTTATGGCAGTGCTTTTATATTTAAAAGGGAATCCAGATCTATTTTTTATCAAAAATTCTTTTTATAAAGACTCATCAACTGGTTTTTTTATAAATAGAACAGTCTTTTCATTATTTTTATTATTTTGTTTAGTTGGAAGTTTACAATATCTAAAGAAATATAATAATGAAAATAATAAAGATAATAATAAAATTTTTTTTAAAAAGATTTATGTAAGAATATTTGTTATTTTTATTTGTATTGGAATTATTACAAGTTCTTCAAGAATCGGTAATTTTTTATTATTATTAACTTTATTTTATTATTTAATTCAGAGTTATTTTATAAATAATCAACAAAATACATCTTTTAGAAACATTGTTTTTTTGATTTTATTTTTTGATATTTTAATAGTTGGATATTATTTTGGTACGGATCAACTAATTCAACGATTTTTATTTTTAAATGAAGAATTTCTCATCAGTAAAACTGAAGATCAAAATTTAAGCAGACTACAAATAATTAATTTTGGTCTGGAAAATATTAAAAAATTTTATTTATTTGGTTATGGTCCAGGAAGTTTTGAAACATTGTTTCAAATTGATTATTCAAATACTGAAGAAAATTTTGCAAATCATGCACACTCTAGTTTAATTCAATTTATTGGAGAATTTGGTTTTATTGGTTTTACCTTATTAATACTAAGTGTTTTCAAATTTTTTTTGCACAAAATTTTTTATGATAAATTAAATATTCTGTTACTTGTTTTTTTATTTGTATTATTGTCTTTTGATTTTTCTTTACACATTCCATTAATACAGATTTTGTTTATTATTTTTTTTATATTAAATAAAAAAATTGAATAAACTTTTACGGCTCTTCATAAGTTTGTAATCCGTTATTAATAATTGGATTATAAGATTTAAATAAATCTGTTTGAGGTAATAAAAGACTTATAGTTCTGTTCCATTTTACTATCTCAGCTGGAGGAACAAATACAATATCTTTTTCTTGTAGCATAAATTTCCTACCGGTAATTAAATTTATTGGATTTCTGATATCTAGTTTAAATATGTTAATTTCTAGGAAGTTTTTGCGTGACTCTCTTAAAACATATATATTTTTTGCATTTGCTGTAAGTTGATTTAAACCAGTGGTTGAAATTAATTCAGTCAAAGAATAGTCTAGATTTGGGAAATATATACCTGGTTTCAATACTTCACCAAACACATGTATTGAATCTGAGTTTCTATCAATAAAAATTACATCATTTTTTCTTAAATAAAAATTTTCTTTTTCATCCAAACTTTGAAAAGAGTTAGCTAAATTAATTTTGTATACCTTATTATTTCTTCTTAAAAAACCTTTTGTCCCAAAGACTTTGTCAGCAGCGCTTGGATTAAAATTTGCTTGAATAGCGGCTTCAATTAATTTTATTGGTTTCTGATCAAGATTAATAGTAATTTGGTTTCTTACAGCTCCAACTATATGTACTTTGCTGCTATTAAAAGTTTCTATCTTTAATTGTATGTCTGGGTTTTTGTAATAATTTTCTATTACATTCATCAATATGTTTTGTGCTTCATTAAGAGTTAAATCTGCTATTTTAACTTTTCCGATAAAGGGTAAATCGATCATACCTTCTTCATCTATTAAATAAATATTATCTAAGTCGTCAGTATCAGTTAAGTCTAATGAAATACTGTCAGCTGGACCTAAGATATATTCGTATTTATAATCGTAAATTTCTGAAATATTATTCACTTTATAATTGAGCTCTTCAATTTTATCATTGTTATATTTTTTTATTTCCAATTCAGTTAAAGAGTTTAAATCTATTAAATTTATTCCAATATCTTTAATAGAATATTTTGAATTTAAAATCTCTTTATTTGGTTTCTGAATTTTTGGGTTTTTATTTATACCAGTGAGTGAAATACAGCCATTTAAAAAAATAAAAAAAATTAAAAATATAATATATTTTTTATTTAAAATTATCATTTTTATTAGATTAATTATTATAGATATATTAAAGATCTAAATTTTCCACTTATTTATTTAATTAAAAACAGTCGAAAAATTAATTTTTTAGTTTAAAGTATCAACGATTAATATGATTAATAAGATAAAATCTACACTTGATATTTTTGATGTTGGTGATTTAAAGTTTTTTTTAATAGTTGCAAAAAAAAACTTTAAAAATTTAATTTCAATTACTTTATTAATATCTTTAATAACTTTTTTATTTTCTCTTAATCAAGAAAAAAAGTATCTTAGTAGTGCAACTATAGTTGTTTCGCCAGATGAGCAAAATTTAGTTAATATTGAGGAAGTTTATTCCATTGAAACTCTTGCAAATAGAATAAATAATCAAATAGCCATTTTAAAAAGTGATGAGGTTTATGAGTATATTTTAGCAGATAAAAAAAATGTTACTCAATTTCAAAATTTATATGCTCAAAATAGTCAAAATATTTTTCAAAGAATTTTGAATAAAAAACAAACAATTAACAAAGACTTTTTAAAATCAATACTATCTCAAAATTTTAAAGTAACAAATTTGCCTAGAAGTGATGTTTTAGAATTATCTTTTGTATCTAATAATCCTAAAATTTCACAGCTAGCTTTAAGTAGTATCATTGAAAGTTATCAAAGATATGAAATTGATAGCAAAATAAAAATAACTAATTATGCAAATATAAAAATTACCCAAAGATTAAAAGAATTAGTTAATCAAATGAATATAGCACAAAAAAAACTATCTAATTATAAAAGAGAAAATAACCTTGTTGACACCGGTAGTGTGAAAAAGTTAAAGATAAATGAAATAGAATCTATATCTAAAAGAATCATTGAGGCAAAAAGCAATTATCAAAAACAACAAAATGACTTATTATCAATAAAAGTTGCTGATGGTGATATTGATGCATTATTGTCAATTAAAGATTTAAGATCTGTTGAACAAATATCAAATATAAAAAATAGTTTAGATGCTAATAGGAGTAATATTCAATCATTATTGCTTATATATACCGAAAAACATCCGAAAATAATTCAAGCTAACGAATTAAATATAAGTTTACAAAAACAATTAAAAGAAATCTTAAATGAAAATATAGAGCAGAAAGCATTTGAACTAAGTAATTTAAATAATTTTATTCAACTTTCAGGTGAGGAAATGCAAAAAGCAACCAATGAGCTTAGAGTAATTGAGGAAAAAGAGTCTGGTATGCTTCAATATTCAAGAGAAGTTGAAAGTAGTAAAAAATTATATGAGTCTTTTTTACAGAGAGTTAAGGAAACAAATGAGGCTCAAAATCTACAAGTTTCAAAACTTAAAATTATAGAAACCCCAAATTTACCATCTAGCCATTTTGCTCCTAAACCTTTCAAAAGTTCAATGATGGCCTTCATAATCAGCGGAATAGGAATTTTTTGCCTATTGTATTATCGAGAAATGAATAGCTCTGTTATAAAAAGTCCCGAAGCTTTAGAATCTTCAAATATTCCTCAAATTGGAATTTTACCAAGAGTAGAACTTTTAAAAAGAGGTTATCATATATTACAAATGTTTATAGAGGATGCTTCCTCAAGCTTTGCTGAAGCAATAAGATCAGCAAGAGCAACAATAGAGTCAAAATTTGAAAAAAATAAAAGCTACCTTGTAACTTCAAGTAACCCATCTGAAGGAAAAACTACATTTGCTTTTAATCTTGCTTTATCATTAGAAAAATCAAATAAAGTCTTGTTTATTGAAGCAGATATTAGAAGACCGTCAGTTTTAAATGGTTTTTACCAGTTTGACAAAGAAATTTTAGGATTGGGTGAAATAATATCAGGGTCAGCTCAATTAAAACAAGTAATCTTTAAAGTACCTGGAACAAATCTAGATATTATTACTTCTGGAGAAAAAAGGTTTGATATGTCAGATATTGTAAATAAAGAGCAAATTAAAAAATTTTTTGATGTTTTAAAATTAGAATATGACTACGTTATAATCGATTCTCCACCTGTTCAACCAGTTTCAGATACATTGATTTTAGCCCAAGCATCAGATTATAATTTATTTGTAATAAGATCTGAGGAAACTAGAACTGCATCATTTATGTCTTCTATTAAAAAGATTCAGAATGTTGGAACTAAGGTTGATGGAATTATTATGAATGATCTCGATACATCAAAAGATAGTTATTATAGTTATTATTATAATTATAGTCCACAATATTATTACACGAAAAATTAAATATGTTTAAACTTGAAAAAGTTTTTCAAAACGATGACTCAGCTTATATACTTTTTGTACATATAATCAAAACTGTAATAATCTTATTCTCATACTACATATTTTCTATTTTAGAAAAAGATACAATTTATGATCTATTTAATTTTAATATCTATACTCAATCTAAATATTTTCTATTTTCTATAATTTTATGTTTAACCTACTTTTGTTTAAATTTAATTAATAAAAAAGACTCAAATTATAAAAGAAATTTTATTTCATTTTTAAAAGAAGATTTTTTTATCATTATAGTATCTAATATAATTGTACTTTCATTATTTTTTATTTTTAAGAATAAGTTTTTATTAGATATTTCATATGCATATTCATGTGTATTTTTGATTTTTACACTTTCTTTGACGAAGTTATTTTTTAATTATCTTTATGATTATTTAATTTATGAAAATATAATCCAAAAGAATATAATGTTAGTAGGAAACTATCTTGAAATAAAAAAAATACTAAGTAATAAATTTGATAAAATTTTTGTTTTTAAATGCTGTATTATCTTAGATATTCATTTGTATGATAAAAATTTACTGAAAAGTGAGTTTAAATTTCCAATTTTTAATAATGATGACGATATCAGATCTATACTAGAATACCATGCCTTAGGTCAGGTATGGCTTTTAGATGCAAAAAAAGTTAAAATAGAAGAGTCTCTAATAAAAATATTAAAATTTTCTGTGGATATTTTGATTGTAGATTTAGAAACTAACTATGATCTTTCTGGTAAAAAATTATTAGCAGATAAGTTTGATTATAAATTTTATGAAGTGTCACGTTTTCATGGAGTTAGTTTATTTATTAAAATTGTATTAGATAAAATATTTTCATTAATATTTATAATAGTATCCTCTCCTATAATATTAGTGGCTATGATTTTAATTTATTTAGAAGATGGTTTTCCAATATTATTTACTCAAAATAGAACAGGGTGGGACGGTAGAAGATTTAAAATATATAAACTGAGAACTTTAAAAAAAGAAAACTTTGATAAAACAATTCAAGTTCAAGACGGAGATAAAAGAGTATTAAAATTTGGAAGAATTATAAGAAGATATAGTATTGATGAGTTACCACAATTTTATAACGTTTTAATAGGAGAAATGTCAATTGTTGGGCCAAGACCCCATATGGTTGAACATGACATAAAATACGCATCTTTATTTAGTAATTTTTTAAAAAGACATAAATGTAATCCTGGATTAACGGGTTGGGCTCAAGTTAATGGTCTTAGAGGAGCAACTCCAAAGCCTGAAGTAATGAGAAGGAGAATGGAGTTTGATATTTGGTATCTTAATAATTGGACTATATGGCTAGACTTATACATAATCTTTAAAACTTTTTATGCATTAATTAGATACAAAGGTGATTAAAATTATATTATTTACAGATTCTATCAAATCATATATTTAAACTTGTAGTTGTATTATGATAATTGAATCTCAAAATTTAAAATTGAGGATTGAAAGATTTACTTCTAATTTTCTAGCAAAAGAAGAGATAATAGTATTTGAAGAAAATAAATTTGACTTATTTGTAGGTGTTTTGTTTAAAGGATTTAGGATAAAATTATTTCCAATAATTAGTTTTTTTTTAAAATCATTTATAAAAATAATGGATAAATTTTTAGATATTATTACGCAACATAACGAGTTAAAGAAAAAAATTTTTAAACAAGAGGAAGTTCTCCTTAAAAATACAAAGCTTAATTTAGAACTTTCTTCCCAAATAAGTGAACTTAACAGTAAATTAGATAAATTATCAATAGATAAAAATAATACTTCAGAAAGAGAAAGTGTTAATCAATCATCATATCAAATTAAGAGTAAAAACTGGGACACATCAAACAATGAAATAGATTTTTATCAAAAAGAAAATTTGAGAATAAGTAATGAATTATTTGAAACAAAAAAAAAATTCGAAATAATGAAAGTAGAGCTTGAAAAATTTGAAAATCAAAGATCAAATATGATTAATAAAATTAATCAATTAAATGATGATATAAATGATTCTAATGTTATGACTAATATTTTTGAAAATAATTTAAATGATAAAAAAATTAATGTAATTGACACAAATCAAATAAAAGAAACAAAAAGTCAAATAGATTTAAGTGACGAGATAAGTAAAATATTTGCTAAAAAATAAATTGAAAAAAATAGCAATAATTTTTCTTACATATAATTCAGAAAAAGATATTCATAATTCAATAAAGTCTGCTCAAAAAATATCCAATGATATTTATGTTATAGACTCATTTTCAAATGATACAACAATTTTAATTAGTAAAAAATTGGGATGTAAAATATTTAAAAGAAAATTCATTAATTATTCAGATCAAAGAAATTGGATTATTAGAAAGTTGAATAAAAAATATTTGTGGCAATTACATCTTGATGCTGACGAGGTTATTGATAAGAAATTAATAAAATCAATAAATCAAATAATTAATAAAAAAAATTTAAAAAAAAAATCATTTTTGATAAAAAAAAAATATTACTTCCTTAAAAAAAAATTAAATTTCCCTGGTTTAAACCATTGGCACCTAAGGTTGTTTAAATCTAAAAATGTGTTATGTGAAAAAAGATTATATGATCAACATTTTATATCTAGAGAAGAAGTATTCAAAATTAATACAGGATTCATTCACGACAAAGATAGATTGGATATAAACCAATGGAAGACAAAACATAAAAGATGGGCAAAATTAGAGTCAAAAGATATTTATAACAAAAGAGGATTAGAAAATAATTTTCAAAAAAATTATGACCCTAGATATGAGTTTAGAAAATCAAAATTATCATATTATAGTTTGCCAAAATATTTTAGAGCTATAATTTATTTCATATATAGATATTTTTTTAAATTAGGTTTTATGGATGGTAAGCATGGATTACTTTTTTGTTTTTATCAGGCATTATGGTTTCGTTTATTAATAGACTATGAAATAAACAAATTAGAAAAAAAATCTAATATGAATATATTTAAAAATTAATTATTGTTAATTATGTTAAATTATAAAAATAGGTTAAAATTAGAGCAAATATTAAAAAAAGTACCAAATTTTTTATCAGATTTAATATTAGACATCTTAAATCCAATAAGAAAAAACTTTGTCAAAAATAATATTAATCCAAAATGGATTACTTTGTTTATTACAAATTACTGTAGCGCAAGATGTGGCCATTGTTTTTATTCAAAGGAGTTAAACAACAAGATTGAAGAGTTAAATTTAGAAAATTTAAAAAAAATTTTTTTGTCTTTAAAAAAACCGCTTAATACTCTCAGAGTTACTGGAGGAGAACCTTTTTTAAATAAAAGCTTGGAAGAATTTATAATCTTTATAGATAAAAATAAAATCAGTAAAAAAATAAATATTACCTCTCACGGCATGATACCGAAATTAAATGAAAGGGTAGAATTTATACTAAATAATATTAAAAATACACATCTTCATATAGGTATTTCATTAGATGGTTTAAGTGAAACACATGACTCTTTTAGAAAAATTAAAAATGGATTTTCTTTAGCAACAAAACATCTTTTAGATTTTAAAAAGTTATCAATTAATAATAAAAATTTTACAATAAGCACTACAACTTCGTTGATTAGAAAAATTTCAGCAGAAAAAAATAATAATGGAGATTTAGAGTTATTTGAACTTTTAGATTTTTTAAAAAAACAAATTGGAGTTGAAAAAGTTGGTTTTGATCATGTAAGAACAGTTGAAGATGATGTTTTTAATCTACCGCCAGAAATTTTATCTAATTTTGGTTTGCCACCTAAAAAAAATTTAGATAATAAAATCAAACACACAAGAAAAGACGAAGTAAATTTGAGTGTTGAAGAAATAGAAGAAGTTAATTCTAAATTAAAAAAAAGTGGTTATCTAAAAAATGATTATCTTACAATGGCACGTTTAGAAATTGAACATAAAATTCTTCAGACAAAAAATAAAGTTGTTGATTGTTTAGCAGGATATGTTGATTGTGTAATTTATCCATCATTAGATGTGTCAGTGTGTGAGTCAACTAAACCTTTTGCAAATTTAAAAGAGTTTAACTTTAATCTTGAAAGATTATTAAATTCTAATCTGGCTATAAAAAGAAGAAAATTAACTGCTAAATGCTCATGTACTCATCCATGTCATTTAACAGACTCTCTTGCTTATGATACAAAATTTTTAAAAGAATATTTTAAAAACTAAAATATGAAGCATATTACATTATCAATTATAATTGTTACATTGAATAGAGTAAATGAATTGATTAAATGTATTAATTCAATTTATAATCAAGATATTGAAAACTTTGAAATTATTATTGTAGATAATAATAGCAGTGATCAAACATCTTACATAATTAAAAATAAATTTCCAAATATAAGAGTTTACAAAACAGAGAAAAACTTAGGAACAAGCTATACAAGAAATGCTGCAATTAATTTATCAAATGGTGAAAAAATATTATTTTTAGATAGTGATGTATATATCAAAGATAATAACACGTTATCAAATATGATAAATAAATTAGATAACAATATTCATGTACTTGGTGGAGAGGCCATAATAAGCGAGCAGAACATAATTATAGGTAAAAAAAGATTAAAATTATATGAAAATGGAATGGTAAAGGGCTTTATTGATAATGAAAAAAAAATGAAAGAAGTTGATGTTCTTGCAACTTGTAATTTACTTACAAAAAAAAAGTATCTTGAAGATGTTGGAGGTTTTGACCATTATTTTTTTTTTTACCTAGAAGATTTAGACTTAACATATAGAATGAAGAAAAAAGGTTATAATTTATACGTAATTGATGAATGTAAGATAGTGCATTATTTTTCTCCAAAAACTAGATTTAACAATTATTTCAAATCTTCTAGAAATAGAGTCTATTTTTTAATAAAAAATTTTAAATTAATTAATGTGTTACTATTGCCAATCAATGATTTATTTTATTTATTTAGTATTAATTCTATCAAGAAATTTTATAATAAGCTTATTGAAAATAGAAACTTAGAAAACTACCGAATAATAAAAACAAAAAAAAAATTTTCTTTTTTTAATTTACTCCACACATTAAATGCAACAATTCTGTTGATGGTATCACTTATATTTTCTTATATATATATTCCGTATTATTTATTGCTAAATAAAAAAAGAAAAAATGGAAAAAATTTTTTAGATTTAGTTAATTTAAATGATTTTGTTGAAATAAAACTGAGTGAAAAATAATATAAGATTATTGAGAATTATATCAACTCTAGATCCGAGATATGGAGGACCATCTAGGTCAATAGTTGATAGTAGTCTGTCCCTTGCATCAAAAGGTATTGAAGTAGATATAGTGACTAATGATCCTCCAGAATCTAAATTTTATAAGGGGAATAAAATAAATGTTATTAATACTGGAAGTAAATTTTTTTCTAAGTCATTTAATCCTTTTTTATTCTTTTGGGTTTTAAAAAATAAAAAAAAATATTCAGATTATATAATTCATGGAATTTGGGAATTGAATACATTAATAGCAAAGATTTTATTAAAAAAAAAATATTATGTTTTTATACATGGTCAATTAGATCCTTATTTTAAAAATGAAAAATTTAATAATATAAAAAAAAAATTTTATTGGTTTTTGATAGAAAAACATAACTTACTTAATGCAAAATCAATTTTACTTACCTCTGAAAATGAAAAAAAATTATTGAGTAATACATATGTAAACACAAAAGGTATTAAAAAAAAGGTCGTAAATTATGGAATTCAAGAACCTCAATTAAATTTTAAAAAGATAAATAAAAAATTTGATACAAGATTTAAATCACTTAAAAATAAGAAATTTTTTTTGTTTCTAGGTCGTTTTCATAAAAAAAAAGGATGTGAAATAATTTTAAATTCAATGAAAAAAATAATTAAAAAAAATAATAAAATTTATTTATTAATGGCAGGGCCAAAAAATGATTATAGATCTAAACTTATTATCTTGTCAAAAAGACTGAAAATAAACAAAAATATTATTTGGACAGATTTTTTACAAAATGATTTTAAATGGGCTTCCATTAAAAGATGTTATGCAATGGTATTACCCTCTCATGGAGAAAATTTTGGTGTTTCTGTTATAGAAAGCTTAGCCTTAGGTAAAACTGTACTAATATCTAATAAAGTAAATATTTTTAATTACATTAAAAAAACAAGATCTGGCCTTGTATCTACTAACAACATTAACAATTTTTCTAAAATTATGATTAAATTCATTAATTTAGACATAGATAAAAAAAAAGAATTAAATTCAAATGCAAAAAGATGTTTTAAGAAATATTTTGATTTTAACAATTCTAATGAAAAACTTATTTCTTTATTGAAAAAATATTAATATCTTGATCTAAATAATCTATGTGTGGAATTACTGGAGTAATTAACTTTAATAAAAAAAAAATTAATGCAAGAAATTGTGTTGAAAAAATAAATAATTATCAAAGATCAAGAGGCCCAGATGGTCACTCAATTTGGTCTTCAAATGATAATCTAATAACATTTGGTCATACTAGACTATCTATTATAGACTTGAGCAAAGAAGGAGCACAACCCTTTATTTCATATGACCAAAATTATGTGATTACATTTAACGGTGAGATATATAATTACAAAGAACTTAAAGATTTTCTTATAAAAAAAAATGTTAAATTTAAATCTAATTCTGACACAGAAGTTATTTTAGAAAGTTATAAATATTGGGGTATTGATTTTTTAGAGAAAATTAGAGGAATGTATGCTTTTTGTATTTTTGATATAAAAAAAAGAAATATTATTTTAGCTAGAGATCCTTTTGGCATCAAACCACTTTATTATTCTGAAATTAATGGTGTTTTTTATTTTGCTTCCCAAGCAAAAAGTTTATTACAAATAGAAAATATTGATGACGAAACATCAAAAAAAGGAATTATAAATTATTTTTTATGGGGAAATATTAATGAACCTGATACAATCTATAAAAATATAAAGGTCTTAAAAAGAGGATCTTACTTAATTATTAATAGTGAAGGATTAAAAAATTTTCATGAATTTGCAAATATAAAAAAAGAAATACTTAAAAATGAATTTAAATTTTTTAAAAAAGATACAGATGCTTCAGATTATCTTAAAGAGATACTTACTGAAACTGTAAAATATCACCAAGTATCCGATGTGCCTGTAAGTTATTTACTTTCATCTGGCATTGACTCAACTGCAATTTTAAATAATGTTAACAAAACTGATAATTCCTCTGCACTGACTGTTGATTTTGATGAAATCGATGAAAAATTTAATGAGTCAAATATTGCATTTAAAATTGCTAAAGAAAAAAAAATTCCACATAAAATAAAAAAGTTCAACAGAAATAATGCTAAAGAATTAATTGAATTTTTTTATCAAAATATGGACAACCCTACAAATGACGGCTTTAATAATTTTATAATTTCTAAATTAGCTAATGATGAAGCAAGTAAAGTTATAATTTCTGGAATAGGTGGAGATGAATTTTTTTGTGGATATCCTAGTTTTAAAAGAATTCCTCGTATAATCAAAGTAAGAAATTTATTACCCAAATCTAAAATTTTAGAAGATTTTTTTACGGGTAAATTCTATAATTTTTTAAAAAATAATAAATTCAATACAAAATATTCTGGAGTATATAGTTATGGAAATAATTTACAAAACTCATTTTTTTTGCAGAGATGTCTTTTTCTTCCACATGAAATATTTGAAGAAATAAAATACTATATGACCGAAAAAGAATTTTTTGAAACTTTTGAAGAAATCAACCTTTTTACTCAACTTAAGGAAGATATATCTGGTATTCCTAGCGAAAAACTTAAAATAATGTATTTAGAAATAAAATATTATTTATGTTCAAAGCTATTAACTGATGCAGACTGGACTTCTATGTCTAATTCAGTTGAAATGAGGGTTCCTTTTGTAGATTGGTTTTTTTTTAAAAAAATTATTCCTATATTGAATTCTAATATTAAAATAGATAAAAAGTTTTTACTCAGTACCTGTGATACAAATTTAAGTAAAGAACTAGAGGAAAGACCAAAGACTGGTTTTATGATACCACATGAAACATACTTAAAAGATATATTTAAAGTAAATAATAAATATTCCCATCCAATAAAAGATTGGTCTGTAAATTCTTTTAAAAAATATTTATAGATTTTTTTCTTTTAAAAATTTTTGATAATATCCATCTAATTTTTTAAAAAAAATTTCTTCATTGAATTTCTTTGAATGATCAAATGAGATTCTTCTATTATTTATATTAAACTTTTTATTATTTAATAATTTTAATATATGAGAAGAAATTTTTTTACTATCTTTTAAATTGAATAAAAATTTTTTTGGTAAAATTTCTTTTAAAGATGAATTGTTATTAGCAACAACTGGTAGCCCTGATTTCATTGCTTCCACACAAGGAATTCCATAACCCTCATATATTGATGGAAATAAAAGTAAATCTGAAATTTTAAAAATTTTTGAGTAATCCTTTTTATTAAGATATTTCATTTGGAATATTTTATTTTCCAATAAAGGATTAATTGGTTTGTTGTAATTATTTCCAATTTTTATTAAAACAATGTTATTGTTAATTTTCAAAATTTCTTCAAAAATTTTGACAGAAAATTCGAAGTTTTTATAAAAAATATGGTCAAATACTAAAATTTTTTTTTTATGTATTGGTAAATTATATTTATTACAGAATTTTTTTTTATTAATTCTTTTTTTGTTAAATATTTTCTCAGGAACATAATGTAACACCTTAATTTTTTTTTTTATCAATATTATAATATTTTAGTAAATCTTTTTTTGTTTGATTACTTACAGCTATTATTAGATCAAATTTGTCTAATTTTGATAAAGAATATTTAATGAGCGTATTATTACTTTTTAAATATCTATGTAGAATTATTGGTATTAAATCATGAATTGTAATTATTTTAAATTTACTATTTATAAAATTTACAAGATGACCATATTGATGGTCAACAACATAAGCTAAATCACACCTACTTAAAAAAAAAACCTTTATAGGATACAAAATATATCTAGAAATCCTAAGACTCCAAATCAAATCAAAATATTTATTAAATAGAAAATTTGACTTTGGCTTATAATTTTTAACTTTATATTTTTTAGAATATTTATTTAAACCTTTTGAAATAAAGGATCCATAAATATCCATACTTTTTCTTTTTTCATTAGCATAGTTAAAAAAAATACTTATTTTCATATATATCTTAAAATATCTTTAATTAAGTCATCATAGCTAATATTTAACTTTTCCCTAATTTTACACATTCCTTGTGATGCAATTTTTTCTCTTGCACTTGTTTCTTTTAAATAAAAATGACATTTCTGAACACAATCATTAAAATTATCGAAATAAACAACTTCCTTTTTATCTCGTAATATTTTTTTTTGATAGTTAGATTTGTAAGATAGCATAAAAGTTCCAATCGCTGGAATTTCTGATGATCTAGTTGTTATATCATCCTCATTTTCTTTAGAAAAAAGACATATAGCAATTTTAGCTTTATTAATGATAGTTGAGTATTCATTAGGTTTTAAGTTTCCTAAAATAATATTTGATTTATTAATTTTATAAAATTTTTCTTTCTGCCATCTAGTTCCAAAAACTTTTAAATTTATATTATTTTTCAATAAATAATTTACAAAAACACCTCTTGTATCCAACCAAGTACCTACAAAAACTACATCATAAATTTTTTTCAAATTTCTTTTTCTGTGTATTTTCTTTTCATATGGAGGTAACTTAATAACAAAGTTATTAGAGTTATATTTTTTTTTATATTTTAATCTTGATTTTTGGATAAAAAAAATTTTATCATATTTATTAACTACTGACAGAAATAGGTTCCATCTTTTCTTATCTCTTTTAACAAATGGATTATCTGCACAATAAAAAAAAATTTTTTTTGTTTTTTTTTTCAAAAAATTTAAAGCATTAATACCTAAAAATTCAGCTGAGATAACATATATTAAATCATATTGATTTTTTATTTGATTTTTTAAATAAATATTTATAAATGGCTCAAATATTTTTGGGCTTATATTGTAAAATATAAGTGATAAAAAACGAAATTTTCTAAAAAAAATTTCTATATTTAATATATCTATATTCTTTGAATTTTTTTTTAGACAATCAATGTGAAATTTGCTATTTCCTGATTGTGGTCCTATGTATAAAATTTTCATTTACATTAAACTTTGATTTATAAAAATATTATTTTAGTCAAGAGATTTCTTTTATTTATAACTTATATTTCATTAATATTCCAACTTACTAAAATAAATAATTATAATGAATTTATTTCTTTAATTACAATTGCTCTAATTAATTTTATTACGATAACTTATTGTTTTAATAATAATTTTTTTAAGAGCCCGTTTTCTTATTTAATAGTTTTTGTCTCTAATATGAGTCTGTATGGTTTTGCTCTTTATTTAAAATCTATTGAGTTAGAATCTATATTTGTAAATCTTAATTATCCCCATAAGACATTTAACTTATTATCTTTTTTTTGTTTATCAATTATATTAACTCACTTTATTTTTATTAACTTTTTTATAAAAAATAAGCTTGTTATCTTTTTAAATAAGATAATTAATCAAAAAAATTATTTTATATTTGATAAAAAAATTTTTTTTTTAATCACTATTCTGTATTTTTTTTTATTATTATTTGTTGGTAATTATGCTGAAAATATTATTAAAGCAGATCTTCCTTTATGGAGAGATATTTTAAACGGTTATAATTTTTTATATTTTGCACCATTAGTAATTATTTACTATCTTGATGATAATAAAATTAGACATATTTTAATTTTTTTTACAATTTATTTAATTTTTGCAATGGGCTTTAATAGTGTTTCTGCATTATTTGAACCGATATTAATTTTATTGTTAATTTATTTTTATGAATTACTTCATGATAGAATTAAATTAACTAAAAAAAACGTGTTTAATTTATTTATTTTTTTTTCAATCTCAATTCTACTGCTAAATTTTTTAAATAGTATTGCTTATAATTTTTATCTTGAAAGAGAAAATAGATATGAAAAAACCTTTAAAGAAAAAATTATTAGTTTTAAAAATTCATTAAAAAATTTAAACAAAGCTCAAAAAAATTACAATCTGATTAAATCTAATTCTTACTCACCTATTCTTGATGAGAAATATTATAAATATGCTTACCTAGGACGGTTAAATTCTATAAAGATACATGATAATTTTGTTTATCTTAATGAAAATCTTTCAAAAGAGGAAATTTTGATGGTGAAAAATTTTGAATATAAAAAAATTGCAAGTATTTTACCAACTCCTATTATAAAAATTTTTAAATCAGAATTTAAAAAAAATTATGATAATCGAACTGTAGCCTCATATGCTTATAGTTTTATTGATAGTAAAATTTCACTTTTTCTTGCAACAGGATCTTTTGTAATCTCAATTTGGATTTATTATAGTTTTTTCTCTTTTTTTTTAATATTTTTTATAGGAATTTTTTTGTTTTCTTTAACTCATGGAATTCAAACAAAAAATAGTTCTAGAATTAATCTATTATTAATTTTGTATATGTTTCACTTGTCAGGAGGTTTTATAAATCTTTTTGCGACTCCATCTCTTTCAAAAATACTTTTTATTTTGATAAGATATATTCCTCAAATGATAATTCTTTATTTTTTTTTAATTTATGTCACTAACAGGTTCAAAATTTTCAAATAAAACATCCTTTTGATAGATATTTGAGTTAAAAAGTCTCTCCCATTTAGTATCACTTTTTTGCTTAAATTTTTTTTTTTTTAGAAATTTATAAATTTCAACATAACTTGGCTGCTTTTTGTATATTTTACCTTTAGTAACTTCTATAAGGATATAGTTTATATTTTTAATTTTTTTGCCAAATCCTTTTAATACTTCTATTTCATAGCCCTGAACATCAATCTTTACTAAAATTTTTTTCTTTATCCTGTGATTAGTAAAAATTTTTGAGGATTTTATAATTTTTATTTTTTGATTATTAATTAAATTATAACTTGTATGTATATTTTTTCTTGGTTTTAAAATTGAAGAACTGTCCTGTCTTTTTGTTATAAATATTTTTTTAATCGTACTTTTATTTCCTAAGGCTAAATTGTAAAATTTTATCTTATTATAATTTTTAAAATTTTTTTTAAGTTTGTTAAAAATTTCAGTAATAGGTTCGATTGAATATATTGTGCAATTTGGATAAAATTTTTTTGATAATAAAATAAATTGTCCTTTGTTGGATCCTACATCTATAATTGTATTAATTTTATCTTTTGGGAGCAAATTAATGACTTCTATATTAGGTGCAATACCTTTAAATAGCATTTTTATCCAATTTAAATTTGAAAATATAATTAGTATTTTGTAAAAGAATTTTATTTTACTCATATATTTTATTTAATTTTTGATTCAATATATCTGTATATGTATCCCAAGTTTTGTGTGTTGTTAACTTAAGAGCATTATCTGACAAATTTTTGAGTAAATTTTTATCATTAGCTAGTATTTCAAATTTTTTTAATATTTGATCGCTATCTCTGATTGGAAATACCATACCACAGTTATTTTCTAATACTGTTTCTTTTGCCCCGGTATTTTCACTTATTAAAATAGGACACCCACAAGATAGTGCTTCTAATTGTGTTATAGCAAAACCCTCTTCTATACTTGGAAGAACATATATGTCAGCTATATTATAAAAATATAATAGATCTCTTCCTTTTTTAATACCATGAAAAATTATTTTTTTATTTGAAGCACTCAATTTTTTCATAAAATTTATATCACCATAAGTATCACCACCTACAATATGTAGATATGCATTCGGATGTTTAAATTGATTAAAAGCGTTAATTAAATATTGCAATCCTTTTCTAAGAGTAATCTGACCAACAAATAAAATATGAAATTCATTTTCTTTTTTTTTAATTGAATTGTCTCTAAAAAAATCATTTGTATTAGCACCAAATGGTATTTCAATAATACTATTTATTCCATATTCTTTAAAAGAGTCGGTAACAAATTTTGAAGGTGTTAAAATGTGATCCGCATATGAATATTCAATTAACTCATTATCTATTTTCCAAGATGCAAATTCATATTTAAGAATTCTATCTCTAGTTTTGAGTAAATTATGTCTTGTGTATTCTTCTTCTATAATTTTTTTTTGAAAAAGAATATGTGACGAAGACCTTTCACAAATTATTATCTTTTTATACTTTTTTAGTTCTTTAATTGAATTTATAAATGTCCCAGATAAACCTAATATTACATCACTATTTTTTATATATTGTTTAGATTTTTGTGAAATTTTTCTAGCATTAAGTTTTTGAAAATAAATTCTTATAGATTGGACAAAATTAATATCTATATTTCTCAGTAGATAGTTAATAATCGTATATAAACCAAAAAAATCGATTAAATGATATGGAATACCCAGTTTTTTGATTTTAAATTTTGGATAACCAGAAACTAATTTGATAAGTTGATTTTTTTTAATTAATGATTTTGCTACTTCAAAGTAATGAAACTTAGCATGCGTTAGTAAAGTGAATTTATATCTTTTCATTTAATTTTCTTATTAAAAAAAGTATATTACTTAATATAAAATTATAATGAAAAAAAAAATAATTCTATTTTATCCTCATATAGAAGCTTTTGGCGGTATAGAGAGACTAATTCTTTCTTTGATTAATGAAATAAATCAAAGGAAATATGAATATGAGCTTGTATGTTTTTATAATAAAGTAAATTTTAAAAATAAAAAAATAAATATAGTTAATTTAAATTGTTATAATTTAATTAGTAAAATTTTTTATTTTAAAAAATATATCTTAACACAACCAAAAAATTTCAATTTATTAGCATGGGGTGAAAAAGGAAGTTTTTTTTGTTTTTTTTCTGGAGTAAAAAATTATTCAATTCATTATGTTGACCCTCCTTTCATGTATAATAAACTCGAAAGTTTTTCATTTTTTAAAAGATATAGAAAAAAAATCTCTCTTTTTTTTTGTAAACAAGGATTGATAAATGCCAAAAATTTAATAACTCTAACAAAAAAAAATAAACAAGATTTCAAAAAGTTATTTAAGGTTAATTTTAGAGTTTTATACCCAGGAGGGAATAATTTTTCTTCTAATTATAAAAAAAAAATTAACTATAAAAAAAAAATTAATTTTGTATCTATAGGTAGATTAAGCAAAAATAGAAATATTGATTGGTTAATTGAATTTATGCTTTTTCTAAAAGTAGAAAAGTTTTCAATTTTTTCGAAAAGTCGTTTGCACATTTGTGGAGACGGAGAAGAAAAAAAATTACTAATTTCACAATGTAAAAAACACCAGATTAAAAATAAAATATTTTTTCACACATTTATAAATGATATTAAAATTCAAAAATTATTAAATAAAAATAGTATTGGCTTAATACCGGCTGTACAAGGTTACGGTTTACCAGCTCTTGAATTTTTATATTGTGGTATACCTATAGTAATAAATAAAGCGTCACGAATATCAGAAATCTTGCAAAAAAATCCTTGGGTTTCAATTTCTAAAAATGATAAAAATAACTTTTTTAACAATACAATAAAAATAATAAATAAATTTAATAAATCAACGCCAAAAAATAATTTTTTAGATAAATTACCAAGTAGTAAAAAATGGACGGATGATATGGGTAAAGTTTGCCAATGGTGGTAAAATTTTATTTTTATAAAGTTAAGAATTACTAAAATTTAATTTATAAAAATTCTTTATAACTCATAAAAAGTAATATCTTTTTTAAATTTGTTTTATGAAAATTAATGATTAAGCTAAATTATTATGAAAATTAAAATTTTTTTACCATGTAGAGCAGGTAGTCAAAGAATTAAAAATAAAAATATTAAAAAATTTCATAAATTTAAAAATGGTCTTTTCGAATTAAAAATTGAACAACTACTTAAAATAAGAAATTGTGATGAAATTGTAGTTTCAACAAATGATAAAAAAATTATCAATCTTACAAAAAAAATTAATAAAAAAAAAATAAGACTTGATGTTAGACCTGATTACCTCTGTTTATCCACAACTAAAACAGATGATTTAGTCAAATATGTACCTAAAATTTTTGAAAAAAATGATAATATTCTATGGACTCATGTAACCTGTCCATTTTTTGATAATAAAGATTATGATAAGGCAATTAATAAATATATTTTAAATTATAAAAAATATGACTGTTTAGTTGGAGCAAATATGGTTAAAGATTTTTTATTTAACTCAAACAAACCAGTTAATTATAATTTTAAAAAATCATTTTGGCCGAATACTCAAAATTTGAAAACACTTTACAAAATAAACAATACAATTTTTTTAACAAATATTAACAGTTATATTAAATTGAAAAACAGAATTGGAAAAAAAATTTTTTTTCATGAGGTTGAAAAGATTAAATCTATAGATATAGATTATCCACCTGATTTTCAACTTGCAGAAAAAATTCTATCATCTTACGATAAATGATAAATAAAGCTGTAATTTTTTTTGATGATGTTCTTATAGATTTATCTAATTTATATTTAAATTTTCTTTTCTTATTTCAGAGAAAAGGCATGTTAAAAAAAAATAAACAACTTAAAAATTTATATAAAAATAAAAAATTTTTTATCGTAGGTAATGCTCCTTCAATTAATAATTATAATTTAAATAAATTAGTAAATAAAAATGTAATAATGGTTAATAGATCATATAAACACCCATTGTATAAAAAAATTAAACCAAAATTTCACATTTTTATTGATCCAAAGCTTTCAAATGGTATATGGCCCATTTCATCAATAGATGAAATTCATAAATTAAATCCAAAGTGTAAAATTATTTTACATGCAAAATGGTTTAATCTCCCAAAGTTTAAAAGATTTAAGAAAAATAAAAATATTTATTGGATAAGAAGAAAAATTTTATCTAATTTTTTTGATAATTTTAATTTTGATATGACAAAACAAATTACGGTAGCTGGTGGTGTTCTTGAAGCAGCTTTAACAATAGCTATTTATTTAGGTAGCAAAAATTTAAATATATTAGGCGTAGAGGGTAATGGTATTGCACATTTAATGGTAAATCAAAGTAGTCATTTTAATGGTAAAGATAAAGATTATAAAAATCATAAATCAGTAAATTTTGCAAATGATATGATTTCATCCTCACGAAGTATTAGATTATGGCATTCTCTTGCAAAAGTTTTAAAAAAAAATAATGTAAATGTTTATAACTTATCTAAAGAAGGAATTTTAGATGTTTTTAAATATAAAAAATTCAAAATAGCTTTAAAATAATCTATTGGAATAAGCTTTTAGTGAAAAATCTATATTCAAATATTATTAGTCAAAGCTCTCTATTAATAGAGAAAATTTTTGTTCAAATATTTTTTCCATCTTTAATGCTATTTTTTTGGGGAAAAGAAAATTTTAACCTTTGGATTTTTATGTTTTCAATTCCATCTTTTTTATCATTATTTCAAATTTCGATAATTAGCCCTTCAAGAAACCAAATGTCTATTTTATTTAAAAATAGAAAATTTAAATTACTAAATACAATTTATCAAAATGCATTTATATTTATCTTGTTTAACTCCGCTGTAATAACTTTAGTTACCTTAGTCTATATCTTTTTAAATTTGGAAAATTCAATTGTGAATCAAAATATTGATCTAATTATAATTACTCTGAGTTGTTCTATAATTACTTTTTTAATTGGACCATTTAGTATGGCTTTAACTTATAAGGGTAATATTAGAAAATATGTGAGTAGTGAAATTTTCTTTGATATCATGCTATCACTAGCAATTCCTTTTTCATCTTTATTATTAGATGATTTTAAAAAAGTTTTTTATGTTGCTTTGTTTGTGTATATTTTCAAGATATTATTTATTTATTTGTTAATCAAAGACAAGAATCTTGTTAAGTTTGTAAATTTTAAATTTTTTAAATTAAAAGTTTTTAAAAATGTCTTTAATTTTTCCATTGGTTTTAATTTAGATGTAATAAGCAACATATTAAAAGGTCCAGGATTAATTTTTTTATTAGGTACAACTAACAATTTATCTTTAACAGGCTTAGTTAGCACTTCCAAAACATTATTTTATTTTTTCCCAATTCGATTTTTAGATATTTTATATAATTCATATTACCTTGAAATTACAAAATTTTTTAAATTTAGTAAATTTTCAAAAAAAATAATCAATTTTTATTTAAGGGTTTTATTATTTGTAATCTCTTTACTTATAGTAATTACTATTTTTCAAAATATTTTTGGACTAAATATTTATAACTTTTGGTTAAATAAGAAATTTTTGATTTCTAGTGAACTAATATTGTTAATTACTCTTGATGTTTTTCTAGTAATTTTGATAAATTTTATAACATTACCTTTAAAGTCAATTAATAAATATAATATTATTGCTTCAATAGATCTTTTTATGAATATATTAACTTTTGTTTCGATAATAAAATTTAATTTATTGACTGATTTGATTTCAATTTTTAAAACAATTTTGTTCTTTACTTCAATTAATTTTATCTTAAAATTTATAATTAATATCTTTATTTTTAAAAAATTAATAAATTATTCAAAAAAAGAGTATAATTGATTATGAAAATAAAAATAAGTTCTAACAAAAGTTTCGGGATAGTTTTTTTTGTAGTTTTTCTTATAATTGGTCTTTGGCCATTATTGAATAATGAGTCATATAGGTTATGGTCAATGGTAATTTCTCTTATTTTCCTTATATTAGGACTTATCAATTCTAGAGTTTTAACTCCTTTAAATATATTATGGTTTAAGTTTGGATTATTACTAGGAAAAATAGTTTCTCCACTTGTTATGGGATTAATTTTTTTTTGTGTTGTGACACCTATAGGCATTTTAATGAAAATTTTTAAAAAAGATCTATTAAATCTTAAATATAGTAATAAAGATTCATATTGGGTTGATAAAACCGAACCAAAAAGTAAAATGGGAGATCAGTTTTAACATGAGTTTTATAAAAGAATTTATCAAATTTTTAATGATAAGAAAAAAATATTGGTTACTGCCTATAATATTAGTTTTAGTAATATTTGGCGGATTAATCATACTCAGTCAAGGGTCTGCTGTAGCTCCATTTATTTACACAATTTTTTAGTGAAATCAATTTTAGGTATTTCTGCATTTTATCATGACAGTGCTGCGTGTATCTTGATTGATGGCGAAATTATAGCTGCAGCGCAGGAAGAGAGGTTTACAAGAAAAAAACATGATGCAAGCTATCCTCATAACGCAGTTGAATTTGTTTTAGATTATGCAAAATTAAAATTACATCAAATAGACCAAATTGTTTTTTTTGAAAAGCCTTTTTTAAAATTTGAAAGATTATTAGAAACTTACGTTGCATTTGCACCAAAGGGTTTTTTATCCTTTAGTAAAGCAATGCCGTTATGGATTAAAGAAAAGCTATTCCAAAAAAATTTATTATTTAATTACCTTAAAGAACATGATGAATATTATAAATCTGATAAAAATATTTTTTTCTCTGATCATCACTTGAGTCATGCAGCAAGTGCTTTTTTTCCATCACCTTTTGAAGAAGCAGTAGTGTTGACAGCTGATGGTGTGGGTGAGTGGGCAACCACAACTGTAGCAGTAGGAAAAGGAAAAAATTTAGAAATAAAAAAGGAAATTCATTTTCCTCATTCCCTAGGCTTACTTTATTCTGCATTTACTTATTACACTGGGTTTAAAGTAAATAGTGGAGAGTATAAAATTATGGGATTAGCTCCGTATGGGAATCCTATTTATGAAGATAAAATTAAAAAGATAATTGATATTAAGGAAGATGGAACTTTTAGATTAAATCAAAAATATTTTAATTATGCTACAGGCTTGACAATGACCAACAATAAGTTTCATGATTTATTTGGTCAAAAACCAAGGAACCCCAAAAATGAAAAATTAACTCAATTTCATATGGATATTGCCGCCTCTATTCAAAAAATTACCGAAGATATTATGATAAAATTATCTAGATCAATACGTAACGAATATGGCATTGAAAATTTATGTTTAGCTGGAGGAGTTGCTTTAAACTGTGTCGCAAATGGTAAAATTTTAAAAGAAAAAATTTTTCAAAATATTTGGATACAACCTGCTGCAGGAGATGCAGGTGGCTCCTTGGGTGCTGCATTAGCCTTATGGCATATAGGTCAAGATAACGAACGAAAAGTAAATTATAAAGATGATATGAAAGGATCATATTTGGGACCTGAATTTAATCAAAATCAAATAGAAAAAGAATTAAAATCACTAGGAGCAAATTTTGATATTTTAGATTATGAAAATTTAATTAGCCAAACATCTGATCATTTAACCAATGAAAAAGCTATTGGTTGGTTTCAAGGTAGAATGGAATTTGGTCCACGAGCTTTAGGAGGCAGATCCATTCTAGGCGATCCAAGATCAGAAAAGATGCAAAAGACACTAAATCTCAAAGTAAAATATCGAGAAAGCTTTAGACCCTTTGCGCCATCAATTCTTAGAGAGGACCTATCAAATTGGTTTGAAATTAATATTGATAGTCCCTACATGCTATTGGTAGCTAATGTTATTTCTGAAAAACAAATTAAGATGACCGATGAGCAAAAAAGATTATTTGGTATTGATAAGCTTAATATTAAAAGATCAGAAATTCCAGCTGTAACTCACATTGATTACTCAGCAAGAATACAAACAGTTTCAGAAAGTACAAATAAACGTTATTACGATTTAATTTCAAAATTTCGAAAAACAACAGGTTGTCCAGTGATAGTTAATACTTCTTTTAATGTAAGGGGAGAACCGATTGTAAATACTCCAACTGATGCCTTTAATTGTTTTATGGGAACAGAATTAGATTATCTTATAATAGGTAATTGTATTTTAGATAAAAAAAAACAAAACCAAAAACTTAAAAAGGATTATACAAAAGAATTTGAATTAGATTAAAAGATTATAAATAAAATTTTTTTTAGTTAATAAATTACTTATGGTTGATTTAAGATTAATTTTAAATCTATAAATATGTTATAAAAAATTTGAATTGTATTTATTTGCCATGATAATTAGGAATTAGTTTTAAATACTATGATTAAAAATATTATATTTAAAGGAGTTAGTTTTGATAACATCAAAATTGAGGATTTTGACGAACTTATAAAAAAAAAAGGTTTGTTTGTTTTTCCTTCGGGACCAGGATTAGCGTCAATGGATAATAATATTAAATATTATGATTCTTTAAAAAAGGCAGATCATGTTTTTTTTGATAGCGGTTTTTTTGTATTATTATTAAGAATTTTTAAAAATATTAAAGTTAGTAAATTTTCAGGATACAAATTTCTAGAATTATTTTTTTTTTATTTAAAAAAAAATAAAACAAAATCTATATTTTGTATTGATCCAAATCACAAATTTTCAAAATCAAATAAAATATATCTTCAAAAATTAGGTGTTAAAAAAATTTATAATTATGTTGCACCAAAATATGATCCAAAAAATTTATTAGATAAACAGTTATTAAAAAAAATAATTAAGACTAAACCATCATTCATTATGACCAATATAGGTGGTGGAACACAAGAAGTTTTAGGTCTTTATATGAAAAAAAATCTCAAATTTAGAGTAAATATATTTTGTACCGGTGGCGCTATTTCGTTTTTTACTGGTGATCAGGCCCCAATTAACAATTTAATTGATAAATTATATCTTGGGTGGTTTATAAGATTAATTTACAATCCTTTTACATTTATTAGAAGGTACTTTTATGCATTAAAATTATTACCTATGGTTTTAAATAGTGATGTAAAGATTAAAAGTGATTGAAGTAAATCAACAAATTATTCGCTATAGTTTTTTAATTTTTTTTCCAAAATAATTATAATTTTAATTAATGGTTTATATTTAAATTTATAGTATATTTTATATTACTTTATGTTGTTTAAATGAAAATTCTAGATTGTACCTTAAGAGATGGTGGATATTATACCGATTGGGATTTTAATGATGATTTAGTTAATAATTATCTTGAATTAGCCAAACATCTTCCAATTGATATTATAGAGTTGGGTTATAGAGGCAACAAAGCAAAAAAATCATATTTTGGTGAATACTATTTTTTAACAAAGACAAAACTTCAAAACATAAAAAAAAAAATTGGTAATAGAACAAAGATCTCTATTATGATTGATTTAAAAGATTGGAAGACACCAAAAGAATTAGAATTGAATCTAAAAGATTGTACATCATGTGTAGACATAATCAGATTCGCAGTTAACCCAAGAAAATTGTCAAAAATAAAAAAATACTTAGAGATAACAAAAAAACTAGGTTTTACAGTAGCAGTCAACTTAATGTACGTTCACTTAACTCTTGAAGATGAAAAGATAATTTCAAATGTAATTAAATTAAAAAAATATTTTGATATTTTGTATTTAGTTGACTCGTACGGGACTCTAATTCCTGGAAATGTTGGCAAAATCCTAGAGAAAATTAAATTTATAGATAAAAATCTAAAAATTGGTTTTCATAGTCATAATAATTTAGAGCTAGCACTTTCAAATTCGATTGAGGCAATTAATCATAAAGTTGATTTTGTAGATTGCACATTTACAGGTATGGGAAGAGGAGCAGGAAACTTGAGAACTGAATTACTATTATCTTATTTAGGAATTAAGTTAAATAAAATTAAGATTAAAAATTTTAGTAATATTGGCTACGTAGTTGATAAGTTTGAGGAAATAAGAAATGAGGAAAAATGGGGAGCTACTTTGCCATATATGATATCAGGTTCTACTAATTCCCCACAATCTGAGGCAATGCAATTAATTAAATCAAAAAGATATAACATGACTGATATTGTAACTTATCTTTTTAAAAAAAAAGAAAAAAAAATTAACATCATAAAAAATTTAAATTTAAAAAAAAAAGATGTTTTAATTGTTGGAGGAGGGATTTCAGTTAAAAAAAAGATTAATTATCTTCAGGAATTTTTAAAAGAAAACAAAAATATTTTTGTAATTTTTTCCAGTTCAAGAAATGTAAAATTATTTAAAAATTTATCTGCAAGATCAGCCATATGTATAACGGGAAATGAGATATTAAAAATTGATAAGAATTTTTTAAACAAAAATAAATTTATCATTAATAATTTTATAGATGATAAAACTTTATTACCAAAAAAAATTAAAAATTTTTATAAATTAAAAAAAAATATTCTTTCAAAAAAAATTAATAATTCGCCTCTAGCTATATCTTTAGCAGCAGCTAAAGAAATAAATGCAAAAAAGATTTTTCTAATAGGTTTTGATGGATTTAGTAAAACTGATAAAATAAATAATTATAGTTTGTTTAATGAAAATCAAAAGATAATAAATTTTTATGATAAAAAACTGAGTATGATTTTTTTAAGTGAAACAAGTTACGATGTTAAAAATAGAAATTCAATTTTTAAATATTTAAAATAATTTTGTATATAAAATTAATTAATTTTTTTTAATTTTTTTTCCCATTTAATTGCACTTTGAATAATTAATCTAATATTATTATACTTTGGCTTCCACTTTATAATCTTTTTAAATTTTTTAGTATTTGCGTAAACTTGCGCAATATCACCTGGTCTTCTTTTTTGATATTTAACCTCAACATTTTTTTTAATCTTTTTAAAAATATTAACTATCTGTTGAACAGAATATCCTTTTCCATAACCACAATTTAAAGTGAATGATTTATGCTTATTTGTTAAATATTTTAATCCTTTAATATGTATGTCAGCTAAATCTGAAACATGAACATAATCTCTGATACATGTACCATCTTTAGTTATATAATCATTTCCAAAAATTTTTATCTTAGCAGTTTTATTTAGAGATTGGATGGCTAAATTTTTAATCAAATGACCATGAGATTTTTCTATTTCTCCAATTTTCCCAGATAAGCTAGCACCTGCAACATTAAAATATCTTAAAATTCCATATTTCAATTTATATTTTAGAGATAATCTTTTTACTAATTCTTCACCTTTATATTTAGTATATCCATAATAGCCTTGTGGATTTGGTTTTCTATTTTCATTAACTGACCCTTTGACATTTCCATATATACTGCAAGAGGATGAAAAGATTATATTTTTAACACCAGAATTTTTACATGCATCTAAAAGATTTTTAGTGCCATTAATATTATTTTGATAATATTTTCTTTTATTTTTCTCTGCTTCACTAACATTTATGTGTGCAGCTAAATGAATTATTGATGAGATATTATAATCTTTAATGATTTTACTAATTTTTGATTTATTATTGATATCTGCTTTAATAAATTCAGCCCTTTTATTGATTAATTTTTTATACCCTGTAACTAAATTATCTATAATAATTACTTTTTCTTTGTTATTGATTAATTGTTCAGCTATATGGCTACCAATATAACCTGCGCCGCCTGTGATAAGAATATTAGTCATATTTACTGCTGATTATAATATATTGAATTAAAGACATTTTTAAAAAAAAATTATATATTTAAATAATTCTAAATAATAACTTTAAATTAAAAAATATTTAAAAAATGACAAAAATTTACTGCGATATAGCAGATCTAAATTTAATTAAAAAATTTAACAAAAAACAAATAGTTAAAGGGTTTACTACTAACCCAAGTTTGATGAAAAAAGCTGGTGCAAAAAATTATAAATCGTATTCAAAACAAATTCTAAAAATTTGCCCAAATAAACCAGTTTCACTTGAGGTATTTGCTGATGATTATCAAAACATAAAAGAACAAGCTTTAAAAATTAATACTTGGGGTAAAAATGTTTATGTAAAAATACCTGTTACAAATTCTAAAGGAATTTTTATGGGAAAGATAATTAAAGAATTAAATAGTTTAAATATTAAATTAAATATTACGGCAATTTATAGTGCAAAACAGAC
>CEWG01047850.1_pt1 | contig 30585 bp, 33 predicted proteins | sample 361411 | NCBI WGS metagenome assembly CEWG01 (sample SAMEA2622173, study PRJEB7988) | marine metagenome | biome: marine biome (ENVO:00000447); feature: surface water layer (ENVO:00002042); material: "saline water (ENVO:00002010), including plankton (ENVO:xxxxxxxx)" | depth 5 m | reverse complement strand
AGTTAATTACTTGTACAAAGCTTGTAACGAACACAATGTAGACTACGGTAATGTTAAAGATATGTTACAACAATATGGAAACTTGGGCGACTCTCATTGGGATGTGCCAGGCCCAGATGGTGAATTTGGTTTTGGTGGAACTTGTTTTCCAAAAGACACTACTCATTTCGCGTCACTGACTAGGGGAAAAAATATATTTGAAAGTATTTTAAAGATAAATGAACGAACTCGCTAAACACTATCAAGATATTACTGACAGAAATAATGCAGTCGGTAAAGGATTTTGTGTACTCAAGTGGTGGCACTTAGAGATGCATTTGGGAACAGGGAACTATCATTCTTGTTTTCATTGTCCACAACAAAATCTAAAACTTGATGAAGACATGCATAACACCCTTCACAAAATGCAACAAAGAAAAACAATGTTGGAAGGTGGTAGACCAGATGAGTGTTCCTATTGTTGGAAGGCAGAAGATGCTGGTGCGGTAAGTCCAAGAACAACACTTACTCCAATATATCTTGACATGCAAGATGACATCATAGAAACCACATCACAATTGTCATGGGATGAATATGTCTACCCAAAATATCTTGAGATGAGTTTTTCAAATACATGTCAAATGAAATGTTCCTACTGCGCTCCATCTTTGAGTTCTACATTGTTAAAAGAAATAAAAGAAAACGGAATATATCCATTACAGGATGCAGAGAATCGCGGTCAATATGAATTGAATGGAACAGAAGAACTTTATAAGGATGATGACAATCCTCTCATAGAAAAATTTTGGGGATGGTTTGATACCGCAGTAAATCATCTTGAGACACTAAGAATAACTGGTGGAGAACCCCTACTACACAAAAGCACATTTGATATGATGGAAAGATTAAAAAATGAAAATATTAACTTTCATGTAAACAGTAATCTGTCAATATCAAATAGAAGAGTAACCGATGCATGTAATCTTTTACCACCAAAGTCTAGGATATATGCCAGTATTGATACGCATGGCAAACAAGCGGAGTGGATTAGACACGGATTAAACTGGGAACTGTTTGAACAAAATGTTCTCACCGTTCTTAATTATAAAATACCACTTAGTTTTATGACTACATTTTGTTTATTAAGTATACCAAAATTTAAAGACTTCTTATATTGGATTATACAAGCAAAAGAATTTGGGGATGTTACATTAGATACTCCCTTTATGACAAACCCACCACACTTATCTTGTTTGATTATGGATGACAACTTGAGAAATATGTTAGAAGACTCATATCAATTTATGAAAGAAAATAGTGAGTTCAAACAACAAGAAGTAATCAAGTTTGAAAGAGTGCTAAAATGGGTTGATGCAAATAGGTTCTCTGGAGAACGCCTAAATAGTCACAGAAAAGATTTTAAAACATTTGTCGATGAACATGATAAAAGAAGAAACACTAACTGGCATGAATCGTTTCCAGAGTTGACATATTTTTATGAGTTGTGTGATGGCTGAAAATAAACCCAATGAATACTGGATAGAACAACTAAAACAGAAAAGAGAAAAGATTAACGATATTAGTCCTTCCTTTTGTTCTGCTAAATGGTTGCAAACTACTCTGTACTTACAGAATGGTTATAATCACTCTTGTCACCATCCATCACCACACAAGATACCTGTAAAGGAAGTCTTGGAAAACCCAGCAGCCCTTCACAATAGTAATTATAAGAAGGAACAGAGGGTTAAGATGTTAAATGGTGTTAGACCAAAAGAGTGTGATTATTGTTGGCGTATAGAAGACCAAGGCAAAGACCACTTCTCTGACCGACATTATAAAACTGCTGATTGGTGGTCATGGGATAAGGTTGATGTTATTGCAAGTGATAATCCAACCAGAGATGTATATCCAACATACTTAGAAGTATCGTTTTCAAATGCATGTAATTTCGCGTGTGCATATTGTTCACCAGAGATTAGTTCCAAGTGGATGAAGGATATAGAAAAGAATGGTGACTACCCTGTTGAGTTTGGTTCTGGTAATCTTGATTATTTGCGTTCTGTAGATAAGTTTCCATACAAACACTCTGACCCAAATCCATATGTTGATGCATTTTGGAAATGGTTTCCAGAAGCACTACCCCACTTAAAAGTATTCCGAATGACAGGTGGTGAACCCACTATGAGTAAGGATGTGTGGAAAACTTTAGATTACATATATGAAAATGCAAACCCAGAATTGTCTATCGCAATCAATAGTAACTTAGGTACACCACCAGAATTAATACAGCGACTTGTTGACGCGGTAAATAAATTAAAAGATAAAGTCAAACAAATTGAGATATATACTAGCGCAGAAGCAATAGGAGAACAAGCAGAATATATTAGAGATGGAATGGATTATGATTATTGGCGTTCTAATGTAGAAAAAGTTTTATCAGAAACAGACGCGAATGTAGCAATTATGACTACATTGAATATATTGAGTATGACTACATTTGAAAGTTTCATTGAAGACATAATGCAGTTAAGAATCAAATATAATAAAGATTTAGCAAATAATAGAATACCGCTAAGTATAAACTATTTAAGATTCCCCCCACATTTACAATGTACTCTATTGGATAGAAATACCAGAATATCCTATGCATCTGATTATGAACTAATAGCAAAGGTTTGGTTAAAGTATAATTCACCAGACAAGTTTGCAAGAATTTATTTGGAAGAGTATGACCAGATACAAAGGTTTTGTGAATATCTAAGACAAGAACACGAAGGTGCTGAAAAATATAGAGCAGACTTTGTAAATTATATAAAAGCCTACGATATCAGAAGAGAGAAAAACTTTAGCAAAACTTTTCCAGAATATAAACATTTATTGGAGTGGTGGGATGCCTAAAAAATACATTCATGTAAACATGCATAAGATTCGTGCTAATAAAAAACATGGAACAAACGAACCTGTTCTTACAGTAAAAGAGGGAAGAAAAAATACTTATGGTCACAGTGTAAAAATACATGGCCCCAGTGAAGTAATATATGGTGGAAATGATAAACCATTGTTACCATGTGGGGCGAGAGTTGTTATAATGACAGAAGCGGAGATTGAAATTGAATAAAGAGTATGATTTGATAAAATATCGTAAAGATATTCTTGATACCAAGTCAACAAGTTTTTGTGGTGCGAAGTGGTATAATGCTACTACATGGTTAGGTAGTGGTACTACTGCTTCTTGTCATCACCCCCCAGCACATAAAATTCCGTTACATGAGATTGCAGCTGACCCATCTGCTATTCACAACACGCAACATAAGAAAGCAATGCGTAAGATGATGCAACGCGGAGAAAGACCGCGTGAGTGTGAGTATTGTTGGAAAGTTGAAGACATGGGAACCGATGCTGTTAGTGACAGGGTATATAAGTCAATCATATACACTAATGAAGATTTAAAGAAGGCACACGAAGCAGACCACAACGATAATACATTACTAAAAACATTTGAGATTGCATTTGACCGAACATGTAACCTTGCTTGTTCTTATTGTAACTCAAGTTTCTCTACTACATGGGCAAAGGATATAAAGAAACATGGCCCTTATCAAAACATGGTATCAGATGGTGCAGCCGCCTTCCAACATGACGGTGCGTGGGCAGACCCATATGGTAAGAAAGAAGAGAATCCATATGTAACTGCTTTCTGGGATTGGTGGGAAGATGGACTATCGGAAAGTCTTGAAGAATTGAGAGTTACAGGTGGAGAACCTTTAATGTCTGACCAAGTATGGAAGTTGTTTGATTGGTTTGAGAATAATCCTTCTGATATGCGATTTGCAGTAAACTCTAATCTTATTGCCAAAGAAAGCATTGTTGATAGATTGATAGAAAAATCAAAGGGTGTTAAGAAGTTTCATCTTTATACTAGTTGTGAGGCAACAGGAAAACAAGCTGAGTATATAAGGGACGGATTGGACTACGAACTCTGGACTAAAAATATAACACGATTTATTAAAGAAGGCAACTATGAAGGTATCAATATAATGATGACTATTAATAGTTTGTGTTTGTTTAGTATAACAGACTTCTTAGATGATGTATTTAAATTGAAAGAGTTAACAAAAAGTAAATCGCCAGTGTTTAGTGTAAACCTATTGAGATTTCCAAGTTTCCAAAGTCCTCTTTCATTACCAGACCATATCAAAGATTACCTTAGAGAAAATCTATCTAAGTGGTATGAAGAAAACAAAGACAGACCATATTGGCATGACTTTGAAAAAGCAAGTGTTGAAAGGTTGATAGACTATCTAGTAATTGTTGATGCACCACACAGAAGAACTAGTGACAAAATGACTTTGTGGAGAGACTTTAAAACATTCTATGGACAGTATGATAAAAGAAGAGATAAAAGTTTGTCAGTGTTCCCAGAAATTCTTACTGATTGGGTTGATACAATCCCAGATACAGAAACTAAACCTATTACAGTTATGCCAAGTGGTGATAGTACAGAACAATACGCGGATGACCCAGACTTGAAAAAAATTGCAGAAGAAGAAGGTTGGGTATTAAAACCAGACAATAAAAATATAGATGAGGCACTAGGAGATTACGACAAATGAGAATACTAATATGTGGATTGCCGGGCTCTGGAAAAACTACTCTTGCGAGAGAGTTGTCATATCATTTTTGTCTGCCACATTTTAACGCAGACACAATACGAGAACATTTTAATGATTGGGATTTCTCTCCAGAAGGAAGAGAAAGACAAGCTTGGCGTTTTGCTAACGATTATCCCTTTGGGATATTTGACTTTGTTGCACCACTTGAACACTATCGAAAGTTGGTTGCAGCTGATTGTACTATCTTTATGAACACGATAGGTGAAGGTAGATACAAAGATACAAATAAAATATTTGAACCACCACTATCGTGTGATTATGAGGTAAAAAAATGGATAGAACTAAACCAACTACGCAGCTCCTTGGAAGGTTTCAACCGTGGCATAGAGGGCATACAGAACTATTTAAAAGAGCAATTTCCAAAACTGGTCAAGTAATAATACTGTTAAGACAAACACCGATTGATGAAAACAATCCATACACTATTGAAGATAGAAGAAGTATGATTGCTATTGCACTCAATGAATCTGGATATGTTTATGGAGAGGACTATGAAGTTATGGGCGTACCTAATATAACACATATTACATATGGTAGAGATGTTGGATATACAATTGAAAAGGAGAACTTAGAGGAGGATATAGAAAATATCTCAGCTACCAAAATTCGTAATGAAAGATAGACCTTACCTTTGCACCGCACCGTGGACACATACATATGTCTCCCCACAAGGAGAACGAAGGTTGTGTTGTGCTAGCAGAGAAGAGGCGTCTTTTCAAAAACAATATTTGGATAGTGGTACTGCGGAAGGAAAGTTTGAACCACAGTCTTTAAAAGAACATTGGAATAGTGACTATATGAAAGACATCCGTAAAAGGATGTTAGCAGGAGAAAAATTAAAACAATGTCAAGTATGTAACGACCAAGTTTTGAATCTACATACTTATCGTCAATATTTTACAGAGACATTGTTCCCCCATAAAGTAAAAGACATTATAGCGACTACGCGAGAAGACGGACATTATGATAAGATGCCAGTCTCTTATGATTATCGTATTTCTAATCTATGTAACTTTAAATGTCGGATGTGTGGAGAACAATTGTCTTCTAGTTGGGAAGCAGAGAAGAAGAAACACAACCTTATTGATGTAAAACAAGACCCTTGGATGGAACCCACCACCAGAAAAAAGATATCTAAATTTCAAGATGAAATATTAGAAGAAGAGTTACAACGAGCAGTAGATAATAAAACTATAGAGGAAATATACTGGGTTGGTGGTGAACCGTTGATGTTTGAACGACACTGGACTGTTATGCAAGAACTAGTGGATAACGGTCACGCGAAGAATGTTACTATTCGATATAACACAAACTTGAGTCGGGTAAAATACAAGGATTATAATCTGTGGGAAATGTTACCACACTTTAAAAGTGTAAACATATGTGCCAGTATTGATGGTGCATATGATGTAGGTGAATATATCAGAGATGGTTTAGTATGGAGTGAGTGGATAGAAAATTTCAAGTCTGGTATGTTTTTGATAGACCAGTTTGGGGACGATGCACTGGTGTTTGATGTTACACTTACAACGCCAGGCTTATTTCACCTTGATAAGTTGATTGATGTTGCCAGTTCTCTTGACATAAAGTCATACTTTAAATTTACATATGCATTTGACCCAAGTGTTGTTATGTCACCATTCTGTCTTCCTAAAGATGTGCTTTTACCTCAAGTTGATTCATTAATGCAACATATAGAGGAACGACTAACATGGAAAACAAAAGTTTATAAAGATTCACTAGTTAACCTAATAAATAGAGAGTCATTTGATGAACAATGGCCTAAAACATATAAAAACGGATTGAAACGCGGAAAAGAGTTTCAAGAATATCTTGATAATTTAAGAAATACCAAATTGAAGTTTGTTGATACTCTTCACGGTAACGCCGTGGATTGGTGGAATGAAATATGATATTAATAATTGCAAATTACAGAACTGGTTCTACCACATTTGCTCAAGAATTGGGTGGTACTGGTGAGGAGCATTTACAAGACCATATTTACAAACCACCAAATAGTATTTGGGAAGATGGTAAAAAATTTTTACCTCGCCCACATGTTTATAAAATTATGCCTGACCAATTTGAATATGAAAAAAATTATGAATCTTTTAAAAAAGATTATATTGAAAAAGCAAAGAAAATATATTATACCTTGAGAGAAGATATAAACGCTCAAATTGAATCCAATATGTACGCAAGTGTAACAGCTGACTGGCACCCACATGGTGTCGGTTGGAATGAACTTGCTAGTGAGGAGGAACAGGAAAAAGGAAAAAAATTTTGGGGAGAAGGTAGTGGTAATATAAAAACTTTATTTAAAAACCTTGAATGGCAAAGAAACATATACAAAGAGTTTGGTGGAGAACTGGTCTGGTTAGAAAATAGGAATTACAACCCCAGAAGTACGGGCAAGTATCGTAGAAGGAGTGATTATACTCCAGACAAGTTTAATTATGACATTAATGTAAGGGAGATGTTTTATGAGTGAAACATTTTGTCCTTTACCTTGGAATCATTTAGCAACTCATCCACATGGGATATGTACTTTATGTTGTGAGTCAAATCAAGAAGAGGGTCAGTCTCAAGCATTTAATGAAACAAACAATAAATCATTTAGAAAGTTTTTGACATTACAGGATGTAAGTGATTTTTCTGAAATTACTAATTCTGACAGTTTTAGTAAAGTTAGATTACAAATGTTAAATGGTGAAAAACCTGTTGAATGTAGTAAGTGCTGGGAAGCAGAAAGTGTAGGTAATAAAAGTAAACGATATTATGAAAGTCGCCGTTTGCCTATGACTTTGAAAGAGGCAAAAGAAATAACGAATGATGATGGAACTTTAAAGGAGGTCAATTATGAATTTGTGGAATTGCGTCTTGGCAACCATTGTAATGTTCAGTGCCGGACTTGCAATCCTTACTCGTCTTCTAGGTGGTTAAAGGATTGGGATAACATATATCCAGAAAGAAGAGCGCTTCCAGAATTCACGCGAAAAAGTAGTTTTAACTGGCCATTGGAAGAAGAGTTCTGGGAAAAACTTATTGATAGGTGTAACGAACTACGATTGTTGTATATCAATGGTGGTGAACCCTTTCTTATAGACAAACATTTTAATTTTCTACAAACTCTAGTTGATAAAGGAATATCAAAGAATGTAGAAATAGTTTATTCTACTAACTGTACCATTATTAATCACACATATGAAGATATATGGAAGGAGTTTAAAAAGGTACAGTTTATGTTGTCTATTGATTGTGTCGGTGAAAGAAACGAGTATATTAGAACTTATACCGCGTGGTCTAAAGTATTAGAGTTTGTTGATTGGATGAAAGATATTACAAGTAAGAATGATAACCTAGATTATAACATACTTCAAACTGTATCTACATATAATATATTTTATATACCAGAGTTCTATAAGTATTTTGATGGCGAACATATAAGTCATAACTTTGTAAAAGACCCCTCTCAGTATGACCCACTAATTTTACCACAAGTCATACAACAAAAGATTTTAGATAAGTTGTCTGGTTGTGGGGGATATGATGTTGTCAAAAACTATTTTAACATAGAAGGTATATCATATACTGACTTGGATTTAATGAAATCGTTTTTTCAAAAAACAGGTGCCATGGATGTTACAAAGAAAACATCTTTTAAGAAAACCTTTCCAGAATTTTATGAGTTAATTAAAGATTATGAGTGATAAGAAAAATCTATGTATGTTGCCGTGGGTTCATCTACACACATGGCCTAATGGAACAGTATATCCTTGTTGTGTTACTCCCATGAATTACAAAGCAGGAAACTTAAACGATAATACTTTAGAAGAGGTATATAACAGTGACTTGATGAAAGACATTCGTGTCAAGATGATAAACGAAGAAAGACACGATGCATGTTCTAGGTGTTGGTTACAGGAAGACCAAGGCGGTATGTCAATGAGACATAGAGCAAATAAAAGTTGGACGGAATACGAACACATGATTGATGATACTAAAGAAGATGGTACAGTGGAAGAAATGAAACTGCCATACTGGGACTTTAGGTTTTCTAATATCTGTAATTTTAAATGTCGTAGTTGTGGGCCTCAATTGAGTACTGGTTGGTACACAGATGTAAAAAAGATTTCTGTTATAGAAACTGGTAAACCAACATTACCAAACGATATACCAAAGGGAAATAAATTTGATTTGTGGGAACAGATAGAACCACACTTTGAATCTGTAGAGGAAATATATTTTGCTGGTGGTGAACCCCTTATAATGGAAGAACACTATCGCATATTAAAAAAACTAGACGCGATGGGAAAACACGATGTCTTGTTAAGATATAATACAAACTTCAGTGAAATGAGATATAAAGATTTGCATGTACTAGAATTCTGGCCAAAATTTAAAAATGTAGAGGTTGGTGCTAGTATAGATGGGATGCAAGAACAAGGTGAATTTATTCGTAGTGGATTTAACTGGGAACAGTTCAAAGAAAACAGAAACAGGATGAAAGAAACATGTTCTCATGTAAACTTTTATGTTAGTTCTACTATTAGTATTCAAAATGCATATCATGTAGTACCATTCCATCACGCGCTTGTAGACGGTGGGTATATTGACAGTTACAACTCTTTTAATGTTAATATCGTAACAGAACCGCCTTGGCTTGATACTAGAATATTACCAGACCATCACAAACAAAAACTTGTTGAAGTATATAATACTCATATTGATTTTCTTTCAGATAAAAATGCGTGGGCAACAAAACAGGGGTTTGAGGGGTTACGAAATCATGTTTCATCTGAATTAGACCCAAATACATCTTCATCTGGAAATCATTATCCAAGAAAACCAGAAGGATTGAGACAACTATTTAAATATAAAATGGAACAACTAGACGAAATAAGAAAAGAAAGTTTCTCAGAAACATTTCCAGAACTTGAGGATTTATACGATGCCGTTTAAAGAAAATGATAGACCTCGAAAAGAAGATAGGGTTTTTAAGACAGGTGTGGGTCATTGTAAGGATGCGGTGATTACATTAAGATTGAGAAATAGTAGAAATAATGATGTGTCACCATTGAACATAAAAATTAAATTAGATGATAATGATGCCGTTCAGTTATGGTATCAAAGATTTAAACACGAACTAAAAAGTAATGCCTTTTTAAGAAAAGAACATGTATTCATGGGAGAAAGTACTTTGGATACAGAGGAGATGATTGAAAAAGTAAACTCCACCTTAGACCACATATCAAAGTTTGACTTTGTTGCTGAACAATGGTCTCGGTGGCAAGACTTTGTAAAAGCAGACCAGACAAATGTAATTAATCAACCCCTAACAAAAAACCCAGAAATATCTGAAAGATTATCAATAGAAGATTTTGCAGACGGCAACGATAATGAAAGAATGAATGTTGTTCATAATTATTTTCCATTGTTGTCAGGCCCAGCAGATAAAACTACTGCTCATTTATATGTTGCACCACCAGATGTTCAGGCTAGTATTTGTAGATTAAATTTAGAAGTTCACGAACTCCATACTACACTACAGAATGATGAACAGGCAGACTTTAATATGCATGTTAATGTTTCTTGGCAAAGAGCGCCAAAGAAATTACCTGTATTACCAGAATCTTTTGACGATTTGTTTACCAAGTATACTAAGTTTGGGGATGTACTACTTGGATATCCTCAGATTGGAAAGACTCATATAGAAGCATACGCGGAAGAGGACGAAGAGCTAGAAGATGAACATGTAGAACCTATCAAATATCTTTCTGGTGATATGTTGATAAAATTTTCTACAGACCAACACGAAAACTGGGTAGAGGGATTTGATAACTGGTTAATAGAACAGGGATTAGACCCAGAAGATAAAACAGGTAGATATGGATATGCTAAGTTGGGAACAGTCGTAGATGTTGACTTAGATTTTGTACAAGAAGAAATATCTGGTAAGTATGATGATATTGATAGAATAATTGTGGTAGATAAAGAAGAACACCTTGACCATGAGTTTCCTTATAGCAGACACGATGATGACTATGAAACTAAATTCTTGAGGTATTTACATGACTAGAATAAGCAGTGCGGATATAAGGGGTTTAGGAAATTGGAACTTTGACGAATATGTAGGGATGTTACCAGAAGAAGGAAATTTATTAGAAATAGGTTCGTTGTTTGGTAAGTCTGCTGTTTGTTGGGCTGAAACATTTGAGAGATATAATAAAAATTGGAACATACACGCGGTAGACTTGTTTGCTGGTTTTGCTGCTGGTGGAGGCATTTGGTCTAGTGCCAAACAAAGGATTAATCCAGACCCAGAATTTCATTGTACAGCTAAAGAACATTTAGAAGAGTTCAAACGCAACACATCTTCATGGGATAACATTACATGGCAAAGAACCAATCATATCGGATATATTCCAAAACAAAAACCAGATGCACTATTTTATGATGGTGACCATTCTTACATAGGTATGAAAGATACTATGAAAAACCTGTGGGATATAGAGTTTATATTTGTGGATGATTGTCATATGCCAGAGACAGTTAAAGTATTGGAAGAACTTGGAAGACCCTTTGAAATAAAACATGGAATGGCGGTCATCAATGGATAAACTTTGCGTATTGCCTTGGGTTCATACAGAGTTCACTACAGATGGAACTGCTAATCCATGTTGTTTGTATAAAGGAGACCCAATGGGCAACTTGAAAGAAGAAAACTTTCTTGATGTTTGGAATGGGGACTCTTACACAAACCTAAGAAAAGAATTCCTTGATGGAAAGAAACCAGAAGGTTGTGCTATGTGTTGGGAAGGTGAAGATGCTGGATACCAATCTAAAAGACTTCAAGACAATAAACGATTTGAGAGACAACTAAAAGAAATAAAAGAACAACAAAACTTTATTGCAACTGATACTCCGAAATATCTTGATTTAAAGTTTGGTACTCTATGTAATTTAAAATGCAGAACATGTGGTAGTATAAACAGTTCAAAATGGCAAACAGATGAGAAAAAACTATACGGTAGAATATTAAACAAAAAAGACCCTCTGTGGATTATTAAAAACCCAAATGTGTGGGACGAACTTTTTGAGATTATGCATACGGTAGAACAAATGGACTTCACTGGTGGTGAACCATTTATGATAGAAGAACATTTTGAGTTGTTGCGTAGAACAGTCGAGGCAGGACACGCGGAACACATATCTTTACATTATAACACAAACGGAACTATTCGTCCACCACAAAAAATATTTGACTTGTGGAAAGAGTTCAAGTCTTGTGAAGTGATGTTTAGTATTGATGGAATATTCAAGAAATTTGAATATATCAGACACCCAGCAAAATGGGATGAAGCGTGGGATAACTATAACTACTTTAAATCACTTGATTGGATGTATGTTCAAGTATGTCATACAGTCAGTCTTTATAATGTATATTACCTAGATGAGTTTATAGACTTGTTTGGTAGAGAAAACATATACCTTAATCTTTTACACTTTCCTAGACAGTATTGTATTAGAAATATGCCAGATGTGTGTAAAGAAAAGGTTGCAGATAAACTTATAAATATTCCAGACATAAATGATATTATATTGTTTATGAATCAAGAAGCTCAATATGACAAACTTGATATGGGATTTTTGCATGTTACAGAAAAATTGGACAACATAAGAAATGAAAGTTACAGTGAAATTTTTTCAGAATTTTATAGGATATTGATAGATGGCGGAATCGGAAGAGAACCTTGGACAGTTAAACAATACTTTAGACCGATTGGTGAATGAAGTAGCTGGTCTTAGAACAGAATTATCAGACCTCAAAAAAATCAATACCAGTATACTTAAAAAACAACTGGTGAGAAAGGGTGCCGACAAAGAACGACATTTTTTGTGGTTCGATAAAAAAAGCACCCAGACAAACCACGAAGATATTTTTACTTGGCCTCAGGCAAACTGTTCTTCTAAACCCAACCATGTTTTTGCTAATATGACTAAAATACTGTCACATTACCAAACTGTAGATTGGCCTTACCAAGTTGGTGATATTGAAAACTTTGACCCAAACGGTGTTCACAAAAATACTAACAATCTTTATTTCTTAGAACCACAATATGTGTTTTCAAATCACTGGGAACATTGCATCGACTTTATTCCAGAAACAGTTCAATGTTGGTTGCGAGAAAGAAAAATGGCTTTGGTCTTGTGGTTTCCCCACGAAGGATTTAATTTTGAACAGGGATTTAACCAAACAGGATGGTTGCAACATTTTCACAACCAAATGCGAAAACATCAATTGGAAAACATTATAAGTTACTTTGTGTTTGGTGATTTACAAGCATCTCCAAACTATGATACCTTTTTAAGAACGCGACAAGGTAATGAAAGAACTCAATTTGAATTCACAAAAGTTATTTCTTATGATTTTTTTCACCAAGATTACTGGAGAGATTATTCAGAAAGAACTGGTATCTATATAAGCAGAACCCAAAATCCAAAATACATGCATCAAAACACATATGGTCATTCTGAGTTAACAGGAGGATTTACTGACCATGTTATAGTTCCATATGAAGACTTTGATAGTGGTCTTTTACAAAGAGAAGCAGACCAAATAGTACAAGACTCATATGAAAGATGTAAACCAGATGAAGTATTAGTAGGGATTCCAAATGGGATTGAGAAAACCGCAGACCTTGTTTGTTTGAATGCTAGACCAAGGTCTCATAGACCAGTGCTGGTTGCTGAATTACATAGAATAGGATATAACAATGACAATTCATACATAAGTTTTCTTGGTAGAGAAGATATGATAAACCAACATGGAGACCTTATTAGTGGTCAACCTATTTGGAAAGAACATATGTTTAGGAATTTGGACATCACAGCATTTACTGCTAGAAAAGATAATCCTTTTATTGCTTTTCTTTCTCATGATATTCAGATAGAACACACTTATAGATTTTGGAAAGAAAGAACTATGGTTCTCGCGGATAAACCAGTGTTGGAAGTACATGATGATGACAGACTAGTAACATCACAGATGTATAAAGATTCATTTTTTAGTTTAGTATCAGAGACATTGTTTGGAGAAGATAAAGAATCACTTTTTATAACAGAAAAAACATTTAAACCAATAGCATATCGACATCCATTCATGATTGTTGGTAGCATGGGTACTTTAAGACATCTAAGATATCTTGGATATGAAACATTCCCAGAAATGTTTGATGAAAGTTATGACCAAGAATATGACCCGAAAAAAAGGTTTTCTATTATATTAAGAAACTTGGAAAACTGGTATCAATTGACAAGAGATGAAAAAATTCACAAATATAACGCTGTAAGAGAAAAATTAAAACACAACTTTGAACTATTTAAAAACTCAAGAGGTCAATTTGAGAAAGACACAGCTTATGTACTAAGTCAATTGTCATCTCACAGTGTAGAGTTAATCTAATGTACTGGTCAAAAGGTGCCGACATAGAAAGTGGTAGTCAGCATATAACCGAATTTGAAAGAATTTTTGTTAAAGAACTAATTGCTCAAAAACCAGATGACTGTGTTCTGGTAAATTCTACATGGTTTTCAAAACCAGAAAATGTTGATGATTTAAAAAAATGGTTTGAAGATAAAGGAACCCCCAGAGTTTTATTGTACTCTGGTATGGATTGGGAAAACTCCACATGCACAGAATCTACGCAAGAAGCACATAGGTTCCTTAATAAGAATTATGAAGTCATCAATATAGGGAATACTGGCACTGGGCATTACTTTAGTTTTTGGTTGTCCTTTATACACAAACACCTTGACACCTTCTTTGATTCGTGTTATACTGAGACACCTAACATAAAAAAATACTTTATGTGTTTGAATCATCAACCGCATAAACACAGAATAGAGTTTTTAAATCTTTTAAATGAAGTTGGTATATTTCACCACGGTACTATTTCTGCTATAGTTCCTCATGAAGAATATAAGTTTGATAATCCTATCATTCTAAAAGAAAATAGACCACCTCATATTATGGAAAAATCTCATGAATGGGAAAGAGTAAATGACAACCACTTAGCAAACGATATCATTTCTCTGGGAGACCCTAATTATTGGAACTCTCATTTTTGCACCGTTGTAACTGAAAGTGTAATGCATAGTGATGTGTTTTTAAGTGAGAAAACATTTAAACCATTAATAGGACTTAGACCTTTTATTATTTTGGGTGATGGTTTGTTATATGATAAACTAAAGGAACTCAAGTTTGATACATTTGAAGACTTGTTTCCAAGAATACATCGTAAAGGACAGGATGAATATTGGCGGGGAGGCGTACCTCGTGGTGAACGCATAAATAACGCCGTACAAGACCTTAAAAATCTTCAAGAGAAATATGGAGATGCGGATAGTCTAATTACCTTATATAATAGTTTGGAAGATAGATTGATGTATAATAGACAGAGGGTTTTAGAGGTGATTAATGAGAATTACAACAAGATAATGGAGATTAGTAAGTTATGACCAACATTGCATTTATTGGATTTGGTAAATTAGGTAAACCTTGTGCTGAGGTGATTGCACAAAAAGGACACGATGTAAGCGTTTATGATACACGCGAAGTAGAAAGTGAATATTGTAATGTTAAAGATACAATAGAAGAGGTTGTCAAAGATAGGTTATTTGTATTTGTCGCAGTGCCAACACCACATGACCCATTGTACGATGGTTCAGAACCTACTTACCACTTACCACCAAAAGATTTTAATTACGATACTGTTAAAGAAGTAATCGCAGAAGCAAATAAACATATGAATGAGAAGCAGACATTGGTTCTTATTAGTACTGTATTGCCTGGCACTGTAAGAAGAGAGTTTGTTCCTTTGATTACAAATACTAAGTTTGTTTACAATCCTTACTTGATTGCCATGGGTACAGTCGCGTGGGATATGGTAAACCCAGAGATGGTAATGATAGGTACAGAAAACGGAGAAGAATCATTAGAGGCACATAGTCTCATACACTTCTATAATGAGATAATGGAAAACGAACCGCGTTATGAAGTTGGTACTTGGGATGAGTGCGAATGTATTAAGGTGTTTTATAATACCTTTATTAGTGCAAAGATTGGTCTTGTAAACATGATACAAGATGTCGCAGAGAGACAGGGTAATATTAATGTAGATGTAGTGACAAATGCATTAAAAAAGAGTTCTCAGAGAATCATGGGCCCCAGTTATATGAAATCTGGTATGGGTGATGGTGGCGCGTGTCATCCAAGAGATAATATTGCACTTAGATACATGGCACAAGAATTAAATCTGGGGTATGACTTGTTTGCTGAAATAATGAAGGCACGAGACATACAAGCAGAAAACATGGCAGTTGCCATTTTAAAACACGGAAATAAAATTGGATTTACATCTGACTCATATAAACCAGATGTTCCATATACAAATGGTAGTTACAGTTTATTAGTTCAACACTATGTAAAAGAACACGGTGGATTCATTACACCTCTTTCTTCACACCCACATGTGATTGTAAAGGTACATGAGTCTGATTTAATAGAAACCGATTTTGAGGGGGTCGTATTTGACCCTTGGAGAAGTCATGTGGGAATAAATGTTGTACACTACGGAGATACGAGAAATGAAAATTTTAAAGAAAAACAAGCAACTGCACAAATTCATGAAAGCTGGGAGACTAACCAAAGTGATCAAGAAGGCGTTGTCGGAGGTCTCGGAGAAGACCGACTCTAAACTTGATGAGATAGAACAGAAAGAAAAAGAAAAAAGAAAAGAAGAAGAACTCCAACGCAAGTTAGAAAAAATGCGAGAGAGAGACCCCTTTATCTATGACTAGACTTGTATCATATGGATGTTCCCACACATCTGGTGCAGAATTAGCTGACCATATAATGTTGGGGACAGACATAGAAACTGTTGATAAATTAAAATCTAAGTATATCTCTGGTGGTGATACACTACCGCAAGCTTGGAAAAAGATTTGGAACGAATATGGATTTTCGTTTGACCCATATTCTAAATTTGATGACATCTTTCGTAGTGTTTCTTTAAAAGAAATACCGCATTTAGAAAGTGGCGAAGATATATGTAGGTCTTTAACATGGGTAAGGTATCTAACAGAACTACGCGGTCACACACATTACATAAATCGTGGTTTCGGTGGTGGTTCATTAGAACTTTGTGTATATTTATTGGAAGGGGATATCATTGACGGTATTATTGATACTAAGAAAGATGAAGTTATTGTTCAAGTTCCTCACCCCTATAGATGGATGGAATTAGATTTTGATGGGATGCACAAAACCATTACTCCATATGAACAGGGAAACTACTGGAATATGACTTGGAGTTATTATCAATTATTAAGACACATAAAACTGTTGGGTGTTAAATATTTTTTTATAGAAAAACCAACATGGAGACTAAGAAATGAAATTAGGGAAGACAATTTTGACTCTTGGTCAAATCCAATCAATAACAATAAAGAACTTTTTGCGAAATATTGGAACTGGATTGGAGAAAATGCGATACCAACAAACGATGAGTTTTACTCTAATCCTAAACACGCTGGTGAACATTACTACACAGAAACACATAAATTGATGGCGGAAAATTTAAATGATAAGTTGGGGAATTAGTGCTTGTACACATGACGCTTCTTTAGCGGTTGTTAAAGATGATGAGATATTGTTTGCCTCTCATAGTGAGAGATTTAGCGGTATAAAAAATGATGCATTTCTTAATCCAGAAATTATCACGGAAGCAAAAAAGTATGGTGAACCAGATTATGTTTATTGGTATGAAAATCCTTGGTTAAAATGGACAAGAAAAAAATACGCGGGCCAACAAAGACCGTGGGTAAGTCCTAAAAAATATTTAAAACACTTTGGAATAAAATCACCCTATTACACTACTCATCACAAAGCACATGCAGCTGCTGGGTATTACACTTCACCTTTTAATAGTTCAGCAGTATTGGTTATTGATGCTATTGGTGAATGGACTACTACATCCATATGGAAAAATATGGAGAAAAAGTGGGCTGTAAGTTATCCAATATCATTGGGATTGTTTTATTCCGCGATGACAGATAGAATTGGATTGAAGGCAAATGAAGATGAGTATATTCTTATGGGTATGTCTGCTTATGGTGACCCAGATAGATTTTATGATGATATTAAAGAATTACTAAAAGAGAATCTACATAGAGGTTGTAAGTGGTGGAATCCACTATTAGAGGAAAAAGATTATTTCGATGTTGCAGCTGCCACGCAAAAAATATACGAAGAACATTTTGTGTCATTGTTAGAAAGAACTAAAGATATGACAGGTGAGGACAATCTAGTTTTCATGGGTGGTTGTGCTTTAAACTGTTTGGCAAATAGACTTATTCCAGAGCATTTTGATAATCATTGGATAATGCCGAATCCTGGCGATGCTGGTTCTTCTATTGGTGCGATTGCAGCTAAAGAATGTATAAAACTAAAATGGAAAACTCCGTATCTTGGATATAATATAGAAGGTAAATATCCAACCAACAATCTATTCAAAGAATTGGTAGATAATAAGATAGTTGGTGTTGCAAATGGGAGAGCTGAATTTGGCCCAAGAGCATTGGGTAATAGAAGTTTACTTGCAGACCCGAAAGGTTCTAAAATGAAAGACCTTGTAAACAAAATAAAAAAGAGACAAGAGTTTAGACCATTTGCACCTGTAGTATTAGAATCAGAAGTACACAAGTACTTTGATGTACCAAGGGGATTCCAATCACCATATATGCAACATGTGGTTAAATGTAAACAACCAGAAGACTTTCCTGCCATCGTACATAAAGATGGAACTAGTAGGGTACAAACAGTAAACTCAGAACAACACAGTGGATTATCTCAGTTATTAAGAAAGTGGAAAAAACACAGTGGACACCCGATACTACTAAATACCAGCTTAAATATTAAAGGTGAACCAATCGTCAACGATGAAAAAGACGCGATTAGGTTTGAAAAAAAGTATGGAGTTAAAGTGTGCGTGAGATAAAGTATCATAATGGTGAAACTATAAAGGTAGACGGACTACATTTCTATGGGTGTTCTTATATTGCTGGACAGGAATTACTTGACCATGAAATACCAGACCCAATGGCTATTGACCCCAAAAAGATGATGCAACAAAAAGGAGAAAGAGTCGAAGATTATTATAGACGAAAACTTGCTAGAGAACTTCTTTTTAAGAAAAAACTAAAACTAGAAAAACAATTATCTTGGTGTCAACACACAACCAACCAACTAAAACTTAGATGTTATAATCATGGTATACATGGATGTTCTACTACTCAAGTAAAAGGTTTGATTGTACAACATATGGTACAGGGGTTATACGAAAAACAAAAAGAAGCTATAGTAGTTGGTATGACAGGATTTGCCAGAGAAATGGTTTTTGCAGAAGATGAATCTATGCTTTTAAATGTTGGAACACTTGGTTCCGCGAGAAGTTTAGTTGTAGCCACTCATGCAGAAAGAAGAGGTGATGTTCAGTTTGCAAAAAAATATATGATGCTCAAGGGTGTCTACACTTTGTTTTGGAATTATCTCCATGAAATCTACAATATAATCAATATTTGTGAACTAAATGATATCAAGTTATATCTTATCCCCATGTTAGACCCATTTGACCCCAAATGGTATAAAAAACAATATGACATTGGTTTTAAAGAGGGTGAATTCAATGAACAAATTCAATTTATAGAATCAAAAATAGATAAGTATATAATAGAAGATATGAAGTTAGACCCTTTGGGGGCTAACATTATAAAACGATTACCAAGGGGCCATCCGTGTGCCGAAAGTCACGAAAAGTACGGTACTAAGGTTGGTGAGAAGTTAACAATATGAACAACATATTAAGGTTCCCCACCAAAAAGAAATGGGAACCTACTGGATACAGAATTAATCTATACACAGAAGAGGATATCTATATAGTTCTCTTATGCCTCAACATCTCCGATGATTTAGATGAACCGCAAAAATGGGTCAGAAAAGACCTACGCACCTTAGAGCCAGAATTTGTTATAGACAAGATGTCTACATGTCTTGACAATCAAGTTTTGTCCGATGCTTGTAAAAAAAGTATTAGGAAAATAATCAATTCAATAGAGGTCATACCTCTGTCAGCACTACACAATTAAGGAGAGACCATGTAATAGAAATCTTTATGATGGATATCAATTTTTTAACCAACCATCTGGAGAGATACCAAATGCCAAGACGCAAAACGAACCTTCAAGTAATCGAAAATTTAAATTCCGATGTGAAAAGGGTGAAAGAGAAATCTACCTTAAAAATGCGTATAGAGGATTTAATTACAGTCGATGCAATCACAGAAACCCAAGGACAATTTTTTGCAGAGTATAAAAAAGATTGTAAAGCAATGTTACTACATGGGTGTGCTGGTACAGGAAAAACATACATTGCCCTGTATCGAGCATTAGAGGAGGTTTTACAAAGAGGAAACCCATACAAGAAAGTAGTCGTTATTCGGTCAGCAGTCCCATCAAGAGAGATAGGTCACTTGCCGGGCGATGAAACAGAAAAGACACAAGTATACATGCAACCATATATTGACATGTGTTCCGATTTATTCCCAAAGAAAACACAAGCATTCCAAAGACTAATTGAACAAAAATATGTAGAGTGGATGATTACATCTTTTGTAAGGGGAATCACACTGGACAATTCAATTATAATAGTCGATGAATGTCAAAATATGAACGACATGGAGATAAATTCAATCATAACTCGCGTAGGACACAATAGTAAGATACTATTCTGTGGAGATTTCCGTCAAACAGACCTATATAAAAGAGGTGATTTGAGTGGATTGCAGAAATTCATGGTAATTGCTGAAAATATGCCTTCATTTAGGACTTTAGAGTTTGATACAGACGATATTGTTAGGTCTGACCTAGTAAAAGAGTACTTAGTGGCGAGAATGTCATACGAAGAACAATATGGTACTTGACTTTTGCTAAAAGACCGTGTATAATGGTCACATAATATAGGATTTTTACATAATGTTTACACATATTGACAAAAAGCACGATTTCCCCCAGTTAATGAGGGAGAATTTTGAAGGAAAACGGACATATGTAACGGAAAATGGTGATAGATACCCTTCTATCACCACCGTTCTTGGATATAAGATAAAACCAGCCATAAAAGCATGGAGAAAGAAGGTAGGAGAACAGGCAGCGAACAAAATATCGCGTCAATCGTCTGTTCGAGGAACCAAAATTCATGGTATTTGTGAGGATTATCTTAATAACAAGGAACTTGATACTAAAATGTTGTCCTTTGTAGAGGAAGACATGTTCGATAACATGCGCCTTTACCTTGATAAGATAGATAACATACACGCGATTGAACAATTTTTGTACAGCGACCATCTAAGACTTGCTGGTCAGGCTGATTGCATCGCTGAATTTGAGGGAAAATTGTCAATCATCGACTTTAAGACATCCGCAAAACTCAAAAAGAAGTCATATATCAAGAATTATTTCGCTCAATGTGCTGGTTATGCCATCATGTTTGAGGAAAGAACTGGTATTCCAATAGACCAAAGTGTAATTATTATAGGTGTACAAGACGAAGAACCACAACTTTTTGTAGAACATCGTGACAATTACACAGATTACCTACTAGAATGTAGAGATTTGTATGAAAATAACGCTTGACATTTGGTTGGTAAGCTGGTATTATAAATAAATTAACTCGTTGAAACAAGTCAAACGGTTAACAGGACGAGGGTGCAAATCCCTCCGCCTCCACCAATTAATCCTTATAGACTCGACTAAGGGGGCGAATAGGATCGACTGGGACTTATTAGAGGAGTGGAGAGTTCGGAAATGGAGCTGCCGTAAGTGCGACAAAACTATAAACGCAGAAGAAGATACTGCTTATGAGGATTACGCTTTAGCGGCGTAAAATCGCTCGGGGTTCGGGGACGCCTATCAACAGAAGTCCCCATTTTTATCTCATTAAGAGAAGGAGGAAGATATGTGGTTAATTACAGGACTCATTATCGGAGTCGTAGTTGGAGCATGGATTAAAGACCGAAAATCTTGGTTAGATTTTCTTGACTCACCATTTGATAAGCTGCCGTTTTAACAAACTAACACTTTCAAATGTACAGTTGGTTTTTGACCGCCGTATGTGCTGTATCACTTTGTTTGATACCAGTACAAAATGCGAATGACTACTTCATCGAAGAAGACAGGGTTTTAGTTGTTGACGAAGCAATAATCTTTATCGATAAAGAAATATCTTGTCTTGCAGTTAACATTTATCATGAAGCAAGGGGCGAAAGCAAAGAAGGTAAACTTGCAGTTGCTTTCGTAACCTTGAATCGTGTTAAAAGTAATGCATATCCAGACACAGTTTGTGGCGTTGTTTATCAAGGATACCACAAACCGTCTTGGAGAGATGAAACAAAAATGGTTCCAATCAGGCATCGTTGTCAGTTTAGTTGGTACTGTGATGGTAAACCCGACATAGTACGCGATTTCAACATATACGAAGAAATCATTAAACTGTCAATAGATGTTTGGGAAGATAGGTATGAAGATAATACAAATGGAAGTTTGTTTTATCATGCCGATTATGTGGAACCGACATGGGCGCAACACATGGCGAAAACAGTAAAGATAGATAGACATATATTCTATACCGCGAGTTATTAATGACAAACAAGACTCATAATTTTATCGTGACAGGTGGATGTGGATTTATTGGTTCACATTTAGTAGAAGCATTACTCCTACATGGACAGAATGTTCTTGTCATAGATGATATGAGAACTGGGAAGACTAAACTCGATAGTAAGAATGTAGAGTACTTACATCAAGATGTTGCATCAGCAATTCCAGTTGGAAAGTTTGACGCAATATTTCACCTAGCCGCCACGCCCAGAATTAGGTTATCTCAGAAAGACCCATTCGGGACAATCACAAATAACTTTAATTCAACAATGGTTGTTGCTGAGTATGCAAGAAGAGAACGAATTCCTTTGTTTTTCGCTGCTTCTTCTAGTACTCAGTTTCTTCATCATCAAGATAATCCTTATACTTTTTCTAAATGTGTAAATGAAGAAGTCTTACAACTCTATAATAAAATATACGATTTAGAATATCACATGTTGTATTTCTATAATGTATATGGCCCGCGAGAAGCAGACTACGGTGAATATAGTACTGTAGTTAGAGCATTTAAAAAATGCGTAGAAGAGGGAACCCCTCTCAGAGTTTTTGGTAGTGGTAGAAAACAGAGAGACTTTACTCACATACACGATGCCATAGATGGTATACTAAAATTGCTAACAACAAAAAGTAAACCAAGAAATGTTCATTTAGGTTCTGGTAATCCAGTAAGTATATTGGATGTCGCAAAGGCATTTGACCATGATTTCATTCATGAATTCGATAAGCCTGGCGAGGCAGAAATAACAGAATGTGAAAAACCATATATTGAACCTTCATATGATGTTATAGCATATATCAAAAAATGGAAACAAGATTTTGAAGAAGAACAAATATTACATAATGTAAACAAAGATTTAAGAAAAGTGGAAGAAAAATATGCCAAAATTGATAGTGGACAATGACAAAGAAGAAGAAAAGGTTAGTGATGTATTCATGGTCACTAAAGAGTTTCATACATCAGCCGAGTTCTCACAACACATAGAAAAGAAAGCTGTTCAGGCGGGAAATTATATTGATGTTCTTGTTGAATATTGTGGCAGAAATGAAATCGAAATAGAGAGTGTTAAGAAATTACTTACAGCATCTCTAAAGGAAAAAATCAAAGCAGAAGCAATTGGACTTAACTTAGTTAAGGGACAGAAGTCTTGTAAGTTACCTATATGATTGAACCTTATGAAGTTTATAAACTATACCTAGCGATTAAACTTCATTTCACTACTAAGTCATATGATGTAGTGAAGTATAAGGGTAAGGTTAGAGTAAAACCAGAGACTTTTCGTAAAAGAAAAGATATGGTATCTATAAAGAAACTTGCCAGAGACTATAAACGCGAGGAAATAATAGATTTTTTAGTTGCTAATTTTGTATCTGGAGAACGATGGGGTGGATTGTTTGATATACAGGCATCCAAGAGATACGAGGATTGGAAGATAAAAAAGAATCAGAGAGAATATCTCTTCAAAAGAGATGTCTCAAAGATACTACTAGAGATGGAAAAACAAAAAGTTGACGCTTTTTTTGAAAAAAATGGAAAACAGGGCTTGACTTTTCGTCTGTACTTTGGTAGAATGATCGAAATTGAAACTCTTGTTATATTAGATAAGATTTTCGATTTTGTAGAAGAAACGGATGATATTTTACTAGAAGATGTTGTACTGCTAGTTAAAAAATATCGACCTTTCATAAGGGTGACCGACTCAATGAAGGAAGTCGCCAAAACACTTACTCAAAAACCTGTATAAATAGGAGTATACATTATGAGTAGGAAACTACGACCTCAGAATGATGAGAAGCGTATACGGAGAGTACCTAGTGAAGATAAGACTAGGCTTGACAAATACAAACATCTCGTGTATAATGAGGAAATCTATGAGTCTGAAGAGTTTTTGGACGCTTTAGATAAAAAAAGTAAAATACAACGCAAACATAAACCAATATAACGCACAAGGAGAAATATATGTCGTTTAATACTATAGAAGAGCTACGCAAGTCGCGTGGCAACATGGACACTCTCATGTCACAAGTTGAGAAGATGTCTACAACCACCACCGAGTCTAATGACGATGGTAGGGAATGGAAACCAACTGTTGACCAAGCTGGCAATGGGTATGCAGTCATCCGATTTTTGCCCCCAGCAAAAGGTGAAGACCAATATTGGGCACGACTCTGGACTCATGGTTTTCAAGGGCCTACTGGAAAGTGGTACATCGAAAACTCTCTCACAACTCTAGGACAACAAGACCCTGTTTCAGAATTGAACAGTGAATTGTGGAATAGTGGTGTTGAGTCTAACAAAGACATTGCTCGTAAACAAAAGCGTAGACAGTCTTTTTACTCCAACATTCTTGTTGTGAAAGACCCATCGAATCCAGAAAATGAAGGTAATGTATACCTTTATCGTTATGGCAAAAAAATCTTCGACAAAATTCAAGACTTGTTAAAGCCAGAATTTGAAGATGAAACTCCAGTAAATCCTTTTGATTTCTGGGACGGCAGAAACTTCAAACTGAAGATTCGTCAAGTTGAGGGATTCCGAAACTATGACAAGTCGGAGTTTGAGTCTGCTCCATCACCAGTAGCTGCTGATGATGAAATTGAGGCAATTTGGGCGAAACAATACTCTCTTGCAGAGATTGTAGACCCATCTAACTTCAAGTCTTATGAAGACCTTAAATCCAAATTGGATATGGTTCTTCAAGGTGCAAGCAAGGTTCCTACTGCTTCAACTGTTGCAGCCCAGACAGGCGACATTGAAGATGACTTGTTTGTTAACCAACAATCTGAAACTACGGTAGTCTCCAATGGTTCAGATAGTGATGACGATGCAATGTCGTACTTTGCAAAACTTGCTGACGATTCCTAATATCGTTTAAGCGTTTGCGAGGGGCGACATAAATAGTGTCGCCCCTTTTTTTATGGCAGAAATTATGGATGGAATTATATTTGGCGGACAATTAGAAGACTTTGCTGGTTCAATACACAAAGAAGATTCTAAAAACATTTCAATGAGAAGGTCTTCTGGTGGTCACAAGATTGCCACCTTTTTGAGGCAGAATGGTTATGAAATTGATGTAGTAGATTATGTCCATCGCTGGAAAATAGAACAACTCAAACAATATCTAAAACCAATCGCAAAGGATTGTAAGTTCTTTGGATTTGGTTCTACATTCTTTTTAGACAGTCCAGTTGTCAAAGAACTGGTTGCGTGGTTAAAAGAAGAGTATCCTAATGTACCGCGTGTCGCTGGTAGTCAAAATGATAGCATGCGTAGTTTGGACATGGATTGGTATGTCTATGGTTATGGTGAAAATGCCATGTTAGAACTACTCAAACATTTTGATGGTGGGCCAGAACCCATACACTACAATAAAGTAATTAACTGTTATGTAAATTACAAATCATTTCCAAAAGAAGATTTAACAGTATCCTATCAAGAAAGAGATTTTGTCAATCCACGCGAAATCATGATGATAGAGTTTGCCCGTGGGTGTAAGTTTAAATGTAAGTTTTGTAGTTTCCCGATACTAGGTGTTAAGGGGGATTACTCTCGTACAGCACAAAGCGTATATGATGAGATGTCAGAAAACTATGACAAGTGGGGTATAGAACACTATCTTGTTATTGACGAAACATTTAATGATAGTTCAGAGAAAATAGAAAAGTTTGCTAATGCAATAGAGAAACTTCCTTTCCAACCAAAGATGACCGCATTTATTCGTGGTGACTTACTTGCTTCGCGTCCTAGAGATTGGGACAATCTAATTAAGATGGGAATTACATCTCATTTCTATGGTATTGAAAGTATGAACCACAAGGCAGCTAAATCGGTTGGTAAGGGGATGAATACTGGTAGGATACAAGATGGTCTATTAGAAGTAAAAGAATACTTTCAGACAAATGCTGGATACTACAAGGGTCTAATATCCTTGATTGCTGGTTTGCCTTATGAGACTATTGATAGTTTACGCGAGACAGTTAGATGGTGTTCTGAATACTGGTCTGACCAGAGTTATCATATGAACATATTGATGATTAAGTTATTAGGTAAACCATCTCTCAATCATAACTCAGAATTTGATTTGAATTGGAAAGATTACGGTTACAGGGAGTCCCAGTTCCCCAAAGATGATATAAAGTGGGATATGAGTATCAATCCGTTCTATAAGTTCCTCTATGAGTATGTGGCGACCTCTGGCGAGTACATTATGTGGGAAAATGACCATACTAACATGTATGATTGTTTTAAATTCTGCGTAGAAGAGTTTAGTCAAGCTAAGTTGAAGAACGCATTAGACCCATTTATGTATGATAAGTTCTTTATTGACCCAACTGTAAAGTGGAGTGATTTTGCTACTGAGACACATATGGAAAGGAGAGAATCCCATATCTTAGAACATGTGGATGGATATATTCAGTCTAAACTTAATCTTGCATCAAGAGTTTAGTTTCTGGGTCAACCATTTGACTACTGGTATCTCTGTAGACACCAATTTTCTCTACCTTAGTTGCACCGACACCACTTCCTGTACTTGGCATGGTTGCAGTTCTTATTTCACTTGCTAATTGATTTTGTGAGGCAGCAGCTGCGTCTGCGCTTCTTCCAAACTCTGCGGCTGAAGCTTCTGAGGTAGCCATATTAATTGTTGTTGGCCCAGTGGGTGATGTTCCAGCTTGAGTTGATTCAATTGGTGCCATATCAGCAGCTGAAGTTTCAGTGATATTCATTTTTAAAGTACCATCTGGGTTATGCGTGGCACCATATTGCTCATCCCATGATGCTTGTTTCTTTTCCATTGCCTTAACATTACCACCAGTTAAGCCTGGGTTATCCATACTTGGTCTTGGTGGAGCAGTTCCATCACCTTCCATTAATTTCGCCAATTTCTCCTGTACAAAGTCCATTATCATCCCATAGTTTTCTTTATACGCTGGGAAGTCTCCAACAGCAGCAAGAGATGCGTGGGCATCGTGTGGTCTTGGATCTTCTTCAGTACCAAATGCATCGTTGTATATGTCTCTTGCCAATAAACCAGCATCAATAGTAAGTGACCCAGCTACACTTGGAACAAACATACCAGCTGCCTCTGCACCAGCACCAGCAAAGTCTCCTTCAAATAATCGTGAAATTGCAAATCCTAACCCAGCACCAGCGCCGATAATTGGAATTGCTTTTAATCCAAATTTACCAACATGTTTTGTAAATGATTTTGCCATCATTTTGGGGTCTGGTTTTGGTAGTTTTGGTTTTTTCATTTTTACATCAACATTATCGTTAGCTGACGCAACTGGAGTTGAATTGATTGTTGAACGGGCATCAATGGTATCTATAGGTGGAGTATTAACTCTTGGAGCATCTATAGGTTGTTTTGTATTAATGTCGATAACATTACTAGTAGGTGATTTTGGTTGACCAGCAGCATTTAGTGATGATGCAACGGATTTACTAGGTGGTTTTGGTAGTTTGCTAGCCAGTGTAGTTACACCTTTGCCAACAGCTTGAAGCGCGGGTTTCAACATATTGTCTAATGTTTCTGTTAAAATGGGAACACCAGACATTATCTTACCAAGGTTTTTTGTTATTCTTTGACTGAGGTCACCGAACACACCACCCAGTTCTTCTAACGATTCATCAACTCTATTTCTTAACGCTTCTGATGCTTCTTCAGCTTTTTCTCCACCACCTAAATTATCAAAAAGACCCATCGCTTGAGCAGCTGCCAATCCTCCGAGTCCAGCAGCCATTCCACTACTCATGCCGCTTCCTTTTCCTCCGCCCATACCAAGTCTTGCCCTAATAGAATTTTCTGACTCAACTGCTGGCCCAGAAGCAGCACTCAAACCAGAAGCCATAACTGCGGTGTCTCCTTTTATATCAACTAATACTTTTTCGATATCTTGTAATTGATTTACTACTGGGTCTCTACTAGAAACATCTGACAATGTAGATGTGGCTTGTGATGCTGATACTCCTGTTCCTGCTGATGATATTCCACCACCCATTCCAGCACCAGCAAATTTTCTTTGTCCGCCACCACCGATTCCACCAGCCTCTCCAGGCGCGTTTATTGGTTCTGGAGCACCAAATACAGCATCTCCTATTCCATATCCTAAAGCAGTACCACCGACTTGTCTTCCAAAACCTCCAGATGCTCTAACGCCAGATTGGGCTACTCCTTTGCCGCCTCCCAAGAGTTTTTGACCAAATCTAGTAAAAAATCCTATCAACTTAATTTCTCCATTTATTAGACTTCATATCGTCTGCTTTTTTCTTTAAATGTTGGACTAACATTGATATATACACTTGCCTTTCCCACGGAACCCAACTCTCTATTTCTGTTAAACTATATTTATGTTCTTGCATAAGTAGAAAGTTCGTTTTAAAGTAATTTTCTAAATTCTCATGAAAAAGGCTTATCCGAAAAAATCGTAATACCCATTCAAAAAGGTTTTGTTATTCTTTTCGCATTTCGGACAACTATATTCAATCTCGCTTTCTATCACGGGCATTGACTCAAAAAACTTTTTAAATGCCTTGAATTGTTCTGAAGTAAGGTTATCAATAAATTCTTCCTTATCTTCTGGACTCAAATCTTCAGATTCAATGATACTGTCTCCAGCAAATATTTTGTCAATACATAGTTCCGCGACCTTAAATACATCCCCTTCTGTTTCTGACTTACCTAACATCATCATTTCTTTTACATTTGGATATCTCATTTCAACTAATACATCCTCAGAAAGTCTTACTTCTTTTTCATGACCTTCTGTTTCATGTAATTTAAAATTACCCAAATCAATAGTGATGTCGATAGCATTTTCACAATGACCGCAGGCTAGTCTCGCCTCTACTGTTTCTGATATTGAAACCTTCCTTAGATTTAAAAAGATATTTTGCATATCAAACACTGGAAGTTCATCTCCAGAAATTTCACCAAATGAACAGTTCGTGATAATTTGTTGAGTAGCCTTTATCATCTCATCTATATCTTTGGTTTCGTTTGCTAATATAAGCAGTTTCTCCTCTTTAACTAGGAAAGGTCTGAATTTTACACTCTTATTAAGAGAGTGTACGCGAACATCTATCAGAGGATGTTCTGTCTGTGGTAGTGCCATATTATCCTCCAAACCTATTCCGAAAACGACATATATCCATTCATTATATTGACATTTGTCGCTTCGCACTTTTCACAATTAAAAAATACTTCATTTTCAATAACTGGGATTGTCGCAAAAAATAAATTAATTTTTGCAAACTCATCTTTTGTTAAATTGTCAATGAACTCTTCTTTTTCTTCTAAGGTGGCATCTGATATTATTTCGCCACCATACTCTACTTTATCGATACACAAAGCAGCTATATCGAAAAAATCTATTTGATTGTTTTTTTGTTCTGTTAGTACCATTGATGCGGTGGGATACTTCATTGATATTCTCAATTCATCGCGTATAGTTATGATATTTGTATGTTCTTTAACAACCTTCATTTTAAAGTTGTCCATATCAACAGCTATTTGATTCTCTTCACCGCACTCGTTACAGAAAATTAGATATTCTGGTGCATCTACATTTGATATTTTTTGCAATTGAATCCAGATATTTTGGGTATCAAAAATAGGTAAAGTAGTCGCATCTACTTCACCCAAAGAACAATTTGTTATGCACTGAGATATATTCTTGATAAGTGTTTGTGGGTCATCTATGGACTCAAACAATCTTTCTTCTTTTACCAAGAATGGTCTAAAAGGTATTTCTTTATCTAAAGCATAAACATAAATGTTTGTCAAAGGATATTCCGCCTTTGGTAAAACCATTACAAACCTCCAAAATTTTAATCAAGCCAATCGTTAATACTATTTGCTACCTTGTTGTTTATAGCATTTCTAATACTTCCCTTACGGAAGTTAAATATACCAAACAATCTTTCTGCCTCACCAGCTGAAACTCCCCTAGAAGTCCATCTTCTAAAGGCAAATGTTACATTAACTCTCACAATACCCTCAGCACTTTGACCCATTGGTAGAATGTTCATAAGTCTTGGAAATGCATCATATAGTTTCCATCGCGTGACTCTGTTGTCTTCTCTATCTAGGGTGTAAACTTCTACTGAACCAGTGTAATCTTCTGGAAATGCCACTTCTTTGGATAGTGGGTCTGCAAT
>CEWG01033208.1_pt1 | contig 30941 bp, 26 predicted proteins | sample 361411 | NCBI WGS metagenome assembly CEWG01 (sample SAMEA2622173, study PRJEB7988) | marine metagenome | biome: marine biome (ENVO:00000447); feature: surface water layer (ENVO:00002042); material: "saline water (ENVO:00002010), including plankton (ENVO:xxxxxxxx)" | depth 5 m | reverse complement strand
TAATCAATAAAAAATTCTGAAAAGGAATAAAAATTATATCCCCAAGCAAGAAAAACAGACAAAATTGTACTAGATAGAATCCAGTATTTATAGTGTGATTTAACAATCAAAATACCTAAAACAAATAAAAAACATATTATGGCTCCAACATAAGTTGGACTTCCAGGTCCAATCTTGTTATTTGATGGATCGTAATCTCCCCAATATGCTAATGTTTTTTGTTGTAATTGATTACGTTTATTGTTATCTCTTACTTTTCTTAAAAATTTCAAGGTTGATGACTCATTATTTGTTTTACCTTCATCGTCCTGCAAAACACTTCTACCAATAATACCTCCTTTAAAATTAGGAATCAAAAAGGTCATAGTTTCAGCTATTCCATAACTATATCTTAGTATATAAGTATAATCTAAACCATCCTTAACTTCTTCTCCGTTTTCAGCAACTAGTTCAGATTTACCTCTCTGTGTTTCAGGACCATACTCTAAAGTAGTAGCAAGCCTTGTATAGTTTGTTGCTCCCCCAAGAAGACCAGCTAGAACTAAAACTGCAGATTTTTTAAAAAAGTCAGGTAAAGTTTTTTCTTTAAATTGTTTAACTAATTGTACAACACCAATAAAAAACAATATAATTATTGTGTAATATGTAATCTGATAATGATTTGAATATAACTGTAAGCCAACAAATATGGAAGTAAATATGGCACCTAACATCAGTTTTTTATTATTAAAAACATATAGTACAGAAGCAACAATTAGAGGTATATAAGCAATGGAATGCGCTTTTGTCATATGACCTGCCTGTATAATAATTAGAAAATATGAAGAAAAGGCAAAGCCAATAGCACCAACTATTGATAATTTATAATCTATTTTTAGTGTTAATAATAGAATGTAAAATCCTATTAGATAAAGAAATAATAAATTCATAGGTCTAGGAAGTCCCAGTTGAAGTGCTTTATCTATATATTGTAATAAGTTACCGTTTGATTTAGTAGATATTTGATAAGCAGGCATTCCAGAAAACATTCTTTTTGTCCATAAGGCTTCCTCACCCGTATCATCTCGGTGATCACATACTTCCTTACTCATACCCTTCCATGTATCTACATCGTGGGCAGATAGAACCTTTGCCCCAGGACCAATAGTAGGAGAAAAATAAATAGCTGAAATTATAATAAATATGATAACAGAAATAACATGTGGTAAAAAATAATTTATTTTATTATTATCTTGAATCTTGAAATTATTATATAGAAAAAAAAGTATAAATAAGATAAAATATAAAACTGGAGAATTATCAAAAACATAATATATTACTAGAGATAATATTACTAATATTAAGTACTTTATTTTTTTCATTTTTACAATATTAAATATTTGTCATCTTTTTAATTATTTAATCGTCTACCTCTTCATAATCAATATAATCTCCTATATCTTTTTTAGATTTTGTGTGTTTTTCTTTTTTTGTAGACTTTTCAATTGTAATATCTCCTTCTTTTTTTTGACTATGAGCTTGTTTAGAAAAATTAGTAAATGAACTTTGAAAATTACTACCCATTTTATTAACCATTTTTTTTAATATTATTGGTGCTAATAATCTAGTTAAAAATTTAAATCCATAATAAATCAATAAAATAATTAATATAGTTCTAACTACACCCATTATTTACTCAAATATAAGTTTCTTTCTGAATATACTTTTGTAAAATAATCATCCTCTAAGTTATCAATAAAATATATAGATTCACCTGTTGATTTCATTTCTGGACCAAGCTCTTTGTTTACATTAGGGAATTTTTCAAACGAAAAAACGGGAACTTTTATTGCATATCCTTTTTTTTGAGGGTTAAAATCAAAATCAGAAACCTTATTTACACCTAACATAATTTTAGCAGCATAATTAACATATGGTTCATTATATGCTTTAGCAATAAATGGAACTGTTCTTGATGCTCTTGGATTTGCTTCAATTACATAAACAACTTCATCCTTTATAGCAAATTGAATATTTATAAGACCTTTAGTTTTCAAAGCAATAGCAACTTTTTTTGTTATATCTATCATTTGCTTTCTAACGTTATCACTTAAATCAAAAGTTGGCAAAACAGCATATGAGTCTCCAGAATGAATACCACATGGCTCAATATGTTCCATCATACCAATAATATATACATTCTTTCCATCACATATCGCATCTGCCTCTGCTTCAATTGCTTTATCTAAGTAATGATCTAATAAAACTCTATTTCCAGGAATATCTTTTAATAAATTAACTATGTGGTGTTCTAATTCCTCCTCATTAATTACTATCTTCATTCCCTGTCCACCTAGTACATATGATGGACGAACGAGAATTGGAAAATTTAACTCTTTGGAAATCTCCAATGCACGGTCTGCAGTTTCCGCAACAGCAAACTTTGGATATGGAATATTATTTTCAGCTAGTAGTTGTGAAAACCTACCTCTATCCTCAGCAATATCTAATGCGTGATATGATGTTCCCATAATCTTTATTCCATATCTTTCTAGTTTTTCCGCTAACTTTAAAGCAGTTTGGCCTCCCAACTGAACAATTACGCCTAACGGTTTTTCATGCAAAATTATATCATATATGTGTTCCCAAAAAACTGGTTCAAAATATAATTTATCAGCAGTATCAAAATCAGTTGAGACTGTCTCTGGATTACAATTGATCATTATTGCTTCATAACCTGCTTCCTTGGCAGCTAAAACACCATGAACGCATGAATAATCAAACTCAATACCTTGGCCAATTCTATTTGGGCCAGAACCAAGAACAATAATTTTTTCTCTTTTTGTTACCGTACTTTCATTTTCAGCATATTTTTTACCATTTACTTCTTTTGGCATTTCGAACGTTGAATAATAATAAGGTGTTTTGGCAGTAAATTCAGCAGCACAAGTATCAACAAGTTTGTAGACTCTTTGAACATTATTATCTATTCTGTTTTGATAAACTTCACTTTCCAAACAATTAACCAAATGTGCTATCTGTCTATCAGCATAACCTTTCATTTTTGCTTCTAATAACAATTTTGTAGGTAAAGATTTAATATTATAGCTTTCTATTTTTCTTTCTAAATTTAATAAACCCTCAATTTGATTTAAAAACCAGTAATCTATTTTAGTTATATTATGAATTTTCTTTAAAGGAATACCTATTCTCATAGCATCATAAACTCTAAATATTCTATCTCCACTAGCATGCTTCAAGTCATAGAGAATTTCATCTTGATCTGTCTTACCTTTTCCATCAGCTCCAAGTCCATTTCTTCCGATTTCTAAAGACTGACAAGCCTTTTGAAGTGCTTCTTGGAAAGATCTACCGATTGCCATTACTTCTCCAACCGATTTCATTTGTAATCCTAATTCAATATTAGACCCTTTAAATTTATCAAAGTTCCATCTCGGTATTTTAACAACAACATAATCTAATGCTGGTTCAAAATATGCAGATGTTGATTGAGTAATTTGATTATCTAATTCATCTAAAGTATAACCTATAGCTAGTTTAGATGCAATCTTAGCAATTGGATAACCTGTTGCTTTTGATGCAAGAGCAGATGATCTAGATACTCTAGGATTAATTTCAATAGCTATTATATCTTCTTTTTCGTCAGGACTTACAGCAAACTGTACATTGCATCCACCTGCAAAATCACCAATAGATCTCATCATTTTAATAGCCATATCTCTCATTCTTTGATAAGCAGTGTCTGAAAGTGTCATACAAGGAGCTATTGTAATAGAGTCGCCAGTATGTATACCCATAGGATCGAGATTTTCAATACTACAAATTATTATAACATTATCATTATCATCTCTTAATAGTTCAAGCTCATATTCTTTCCAACCAAGTACTGCTTTATCAATTAAAACTTCGTGTATTGGAGATGCATGAAGACCTTTAGACAATAAGTCTTCAAACTCTTCCTTTGTATGAACAAACGAAGCTCCACTTCCACCAAGAGTAAAAGATGGTCTAATTACTAATGGGAATCCTAGCTCTTGTGCTATAGCTTTACCCTCAAGAAAAGATGTTGCTATTTTTGCAGGAGCAACAGGAATATCAATTTCATTCATCAGTTTTCTAAACCTCTCTCTATCTTCAGTAATATGAATTGCATCAATATCAACACCAATAATATCAACACCATATTTTTTCCAAATACCTTTTTCAGAAACCTCAATACATAAATTTAATGCGGTTTGTCCTCCCATAGTAGGTAGAACTGCATCAATTTTTCTTTCCTCCAGAATTTCAATTATTGATTGGGGTGTTAGCGGTTTTAAGTAAATATGATCTGCAACAACATTATCTGTCATAATTGTAGCAGGGTTGGAATTTATTAAGGAAACCTCAATTCCTTCTTCTCTAAGTGATCTTGAAGCTTGAGAACCTGAGTAATCAAACTCACATGCTTGACCAATAACAATAGGACCACTACCTATAATTAGAATTGATTTTAATGACTTATTTTTTGGCATATAAAAATTTTTTCGAATTTATGTTATTTACATTTTTTTTGAGAATTTGCTGATAATTAGATATTAACAAATTTTCAAAACTATTAAACAAAAAAAAGGTGTTGCTAAAGCAACACCTGAACTGTAATTTAAACACTACTTGTGTCCGATTTCATCAGACACTGTAAGCCTCTTTCTTCCTTTCGATCGTCTTCTTGATAGAACCTTTTGTCCATCAGATGTTGACATACGCTCTCTAAAGCCATGCTTATTCTTTCTTTTTGTGTTTGATGGTTGAAAAGTTCTTTTCGGCATAATTAATTTTTTTAGATATTCGAATGCAAATATAATATGTTTTTTTATTCTTTGAATATCTTAGTATAAGAATTTATATAAATAAATATCACTGAACTATATAATTGGTATTAAATAATCTAAACTCTGCTCTCTCGGGCTTGAAAAAGACAACATTCCAAAAACCTTTATAAAAAATATCTACTGGCACATGCTTAAAATTTACATAGTCCATGTTCACTACTACATCCATATCCAATGAAAACAATGTGTGATTATACTTAAACTTATATTCTCTATAAATTACATTAAAATTTTCTTTATCAAAATAAGAAACTATTGATCTAATTAGTGCCTTCTTTTTTTCTTTTTCTTTTAATTTTTTTTTCACGCTAACATTAAAAACATAGCATTCTTTATTTTTATACAATGTATCACTAATTATATAATCATAATATTTTTGCATGGAAATATCAAATACCTCTAACTTTTTTGATAAGCCTCCTTTTTTCTGCTCTGTATCTGATGATCCAACAGAGAAACCTATTGTTTTTGCATCTCGCATATTTTGACTATCATCTTTACTTTTTTTTCTATTAATCTTAAGTGACACAGGAATTGTATCTTTTGGAAAAAAAACTTCATCAAAAGCTTTTGGTGTATAATACCTATACTTTCCACTTCTTTTAAAGACCTTTCCTTCATATAGACTTGTGTCTTGTGTTATAAATGCATAGTTTCCGTTTGAATAGTGCTTTCCTTGTTTTTTGATGGAAGATTTGATTTTTCCTTTTTTATTAAAAATTAATAACTCACTTGTAAAATCGTGAGTGTAATATCTCAAATGTTTAAATCCCATATAGAAAGTTGTATCGTTTTTAACGTATCTAACAAAGTCTTCGATTGTAAAACCATTATTTTCCTCTGAAATTACTACATCATCTAAAAAAATTACAGGCATAAGAGTATCACTTGCAAAAGCACTATTTAATAAAAATAATATTAGTAATATTGTTCTTAACATTTAACAAATATAAAAAAAGCCGACACTTAAGTGTCGGCTTAATTGTAATTACACATAAGCCGGATTCTGTTCTCATATTTGAGTGCCATCATTTATCTAGAATAATAGTTACCTATTATTTCAAGCTACCTACCCCTCAGAAAAGACGAGCAATCTTTATATTCTGATATACATGGTATTGCACCGCATAGAGTATACCTGATTTCACTACAGCCGAACTGTACTTGCTTTCTGTTGCACTAGTCCATATCTCACGATAGATGGATGTTATCCATTATGCTGCTCTATGGTGTCCAGACTTTCCTCTTTAACATACATTAAAGCGATAGCATCAGTAATTACATTAACAAAAGTAAAAGAATATATTCAAAAACAATATTATGTATTACTTTTGTTTAAATATGAAATTTCAATTATTAAAAGAGGATAAAAAATCGAAAGCAAGACTTGGAAAAATTAAAACTTGTCATGGAGAAATTAAAACACCTATTTTTATGCCTGTTGCTACAGCTGGCACCATCAAAGGTGTTCACCAACATGATATTGATAAAGATACTTTATCTCAAATTATTTTAGGAAACACATATCATTTATATTTAAAACCAGGACTAAATGTTATTAAAGATGCTGGAGGTTTACATAAATTTATTGGCTGGAATAAACCAATACTAACAGACAGTGGAGGGTATCAAGTTTATTCACTATCTGGAAGTAGAAAAATTACTGAAAAAGGAGTTCAATTTCAATCTCATATTGATGGTAGCTACCATTTTTTCACGCCAGAATATGCAATAGATATTCAAAGAACAATAGGGGCTGATATAATAATGGCATTTGATGAATGCACTCCCTACCCGTGTGAATATAAATATGCTAAAAGATCTATGCATATGACTCATAGATGGTTAAAAAGATGCATTAATAGATTTAATATGACTGAAAGTAAATATAATCATAAACAAACATTTTTTCCAATTGTACAGGGTAGTACTTTCAAAGATTTAAGAAGAGAATCTGCCGAAAAAATTTCAGAGTTTGAATGTTTAGGCAACGCAATTGGCGGTCTATCTGTTGGCGAACCTCATGATATAATGTATGATATTACAGAAACAGTTTGTGCTGTTCTACCATGGGAAAAACCTAGGTACTTAATGGGTGTTGGGACACCTACTAACTTGTTAGAAAATATAGCTTTAGGTGTTGATATGTTTGATTGTGTTATGCCAAGTAGAAATGCTAGAAACGGAATGTTATTCACATCTGAGGGAACAATAAATATAAAAAATAAAAAATGGGAAAAAGACTATAGTATCTTAGATGAAAATGGCACTTCATATGTTGATAAGCAATATTCCAAAGCTTATTTAAGACATTTGTTTGCTGCAAAAGAAATGCTTGGAAAACAAATTGCAACATTGCACAATATTCGATTCTATTTATGGTTGATGGAAACAGCTCAAGAAAAAATAAGTAATGGAACATTTACTGAGTGGAAAAATAAAATGGTAAAAAAATTAGATGTAAGATTATAAGTGAAAAAAATTGATTTATATATAATTAAAAGATTTTTAAGTACATTTTTTCTTACAATTGGATTAATCTTGATTGTCGTTATTATTTTTGATATTTCAGAAAAAATTGACGATTTTCTTGAAAGTGAAGTTAGTTTAAATAAGATTATTTTTAGTTATTATTTGAACTTTATCCCCTACTTTATAAATCTATTTAGCCCCTTATTTATTTTTATATCAGTTACCTTTTTCACTTCAAGAATGGCAAATGATACTGAAATAATAGCAATTTTAACTAGTGGTATAAGCTTTAACAGATTACTAAAACCATTTTTAATTTGTGCACTGTTTTTAGGTTGTATATCATTTATATTTGGAAACTTTATTATTCCTCCAGCTAATAAAGTACGTATTGAATTTGAAAATCAATATCTAAGAAAAAAAGCAAAATCAAGGAAGGCAAATATTCATTTACAAATAGAAAAGGATAAATATATATATCTTGAAAACTACAATACTTTTACCAATATAGGATATAATTTTACTCTTGAGGAGTTCAAAAATTATCAACTTCAATCCAAACTCAAAGCAAACTACATTAAATACGATACAATAAAAAATAGATGGAATATAAATAATTATGAAATTAGAAACTTCAAAAAAGATGGTGAAGATATAATTTCAGGAACTAAAATAGACAAAATAATTAATCTGCATCCAAGAGATTTTAACATAAAAAAAAATATAGTTGAGGGAATGAATTTTTTTCAGTTAAATCAATTTATTAAAGAAGAGACATTAAAAGGAACTGAACAAATAGTATTTCATAAAATTGAAAAGCATAAAAGGATGGCTTTTCCTTTTTCAACAATAATACTAACTCTTATTGCTGTGGCAATTGCATCAAGAAAAATTAAAGGTGGTATTGGTATTCACTTAGGTCTTGGTATTTTAATTGCCTTTACCTATATACTGTTTATGCAGATATCAACTACTTTTGCTACAAATAGCAATTTACCAGCGATGTTAGCAGTTTGGATTCCAAATATACTTTATGGTATTGTTTGTATTTATCTAATTAAAAAAGCTGTTAAATAATTATCTTACTAGTTTACGATACTTTATTCTTTTTGGAGAAATGTCTCCTAAACGTTTTTTTCTATTTTCTTCATAGTCAGAAAAAGACCCTTCAAAAAATACAACTTGTGAATCCCCTTCAAATGCTAAAATGTGAGTACAAACTCTATCTAAAAACCATCTATCATGTGAAATAATTACAGCACATCCAGCAAAATTTTCTAAGCCTTCTTCAAGCGCTCGTAATGTATTAACATCCAAATCATTTGTTGGTTCATCTAATAGAAGAACATTAGCTTCATTTTGTAATGTCATTGCTAGATGTAATCTATTTCTTTCACCACCAGATAAAACACCAACTTTTTTATTTTGATCAGAGCCGTTAAAATTATATCTAGCTACATAGGCTCTTGAGTTAATCAACTTACCTCCTAGACTTATTTGCTCTTGACCTCCTGTTATTTGTTCCCAAATAGTTTTATTAAGATCAATATCAGCATGTTGCTGATCTACATAAGAAATCTTAACAGTTTCTCCTACTTTGAAAATTCCTGTGTCAGCTTGCTCCTGCTCCATAATCATCCTAAATAATGTTGTTTTTCCTGCTCCGTTTGGTCCAATGACACCAACAATACCTGCAGGTGGTAACTTAAAATTTAAATTTTCATATAATAATTTATCTCCGTATGCTTTACTTACACCTTCAGCATCTATTACATTATTTCCTAGTCTAGGTCCTGGTGGAATATAAAGCTCAAGTTTAGCTTCTTTTTCCTTTGCTTTTTCACCAAGCATACTCTCATAATTACTTAGCCTAGATTTTGATTTTGTTCTCTTCCCCTTTGGAGTCATTCTTACCCATTCCAATTCTCTTTCTAGAGTTTTTCTTCTTTTACTTTCTGTTTTTTCTTCCTGAGCTAATCTTTTTGTTTTTTGTTCTAACCATGTTGAATAATTTCCTTTCCATGGTATACCCTCTCCTCTATCAAGTTCAAGTATCCAGCCAGCAACATTATCTAAAAAATATCTATCATGAGTTATTGCTATTACTGTTCCTTTATATTGCTTTAAATGTTGTTCCAACCACAACACAGACTCAGCATCTAAATGATTTGTTGGTTCGTCTAGAAGTAATACATCTGGTTCTTGAAGTAACAATCTGCATAGAGCTACTCTTCTTCTCTCCCCCCCTGATAAAACGGAAATTGAAGTATCTCCTTCAGGACATCTTAAAGCATCCATTGCTATATTTAATTTAGTCTCTATATCCCAAGCCCCTAAAGCTTCAATTTTATCTTGTAAAATACCTTGTTGTCTCATTAATTCATCCATCTTATCAGCATCTTCGTAGTTCTCAGGAAGACCAAAAGCATCATTAATCGCATTGTACTCAGCCAAAACATCCACTGCTTCCTGCATACCTTCTTTAACAATATCCATAACGGTTTTAGACTCATCTAATTTTGGTTCTTGATCTAAATAACCAATAGTATACCCATCTGAAAAAACTACATCTCCCTGATAAGATTTTTCAATTCCAGCAATAATCTTTAAAAGAGTTGACTTTCCTGAGCCATTAAGTCCAAGTATTCCAATCTTAGCACCATAAAAAAAAGAAAGATAGATATCTTTTAAAACTTGTTTTCCATGGTTATATGACTTAGAAAGTCCTGACATAGAGAATATTACTTTTTTATCGTCTGACATATTAAATATTAATTAGAGTTTATTTCATCAAAAGCTATACTTGCAGAATTTTCTGTATCTTTTTTTTCTTCTTTATTATTAGAGCAACAAGATTTTTTTTCATTTGATAGTTGTTCTTTTTTTTCTGTCTGCTTATATGAACTATCATTTGCAAAAAATTCATTTAGTGAATCTCCCTTCTGTAACAAAAGAAAAAGTAACCAAATAGGTCCTATAAATGGAATAAAAATAATCAACAGCATCCAATATTCCTTTCTAGATGAAGATGATTCAAAATCTGAGTATTTTTTTAATACTGCAATAAAATTATCCATTCAAGCATATTTTTTGTCAATAATATAAAATAATTACATTTGATGTACATAATAAAATTAAAATTTATGCACAGAAACTCATCGAAATATAAAATAGTATTAAATCCTATTTTTTAATAAGTTTTCAGAGATATTTAATTTTAACTAAGTAAGAGTGACTTTTTTATATAGTCTCCCTTGCCAAGCATCTCTTTCGTCAAGTCTTTTGTTGACCAAATGCTTTACTTCAAAATTTTTAAGTCCATATTTTGGATGAATAAGCATTCTAGCTGGTGATTCGCTAAAAAATCTTTCAAGAATAATATTGGGATTTAGAATCTCAATAAAATCTACAATTAAATCGATATACTCATCAAGATCCATAAAAGTAAATATCTCAGGAGTATTCTTAAATTGATAAGCCATCATAGTGTGCTTGACAATTTGCAGATGATGTATTTTTAATGTATTTACAGGAAGCCGAGACACTTTTATTGCATGCTCTAACATATCCTCTTTACTTTCTCCAGGAAGTCCTAAAATTAAATGAGCTCCAAGGTGTAGTCCTCTATTATTTGCACGAGAAAAAGCATCAATAGCCTCTTCATGTGTTTGACATCTATTAATTAACTCCAATGTCCTATTATTAGTTGATTCTAAACCAAATTCAAGTTTAATAAAATTTCCTGTTTTAGCTAAATACTGAAGATAATCTAACACATCATCTTTAATTGAATCAGGTCGTGTAGCAATTACTAGACCTATTACATCACTATGAGACAAGGCTTCCTCATACATAGGTTTCAACTCTTTTAAGGGGGCATAGGTGTTTGTAAAAGCCTGAAAGTAAGCCAAATACTTTTGAGTTTTATATTTTTTAGAAAAAAACTCAATCCCTTCGTTAATCTGAACTAGAATTGGTTTGATTGGTTTGCAATAATCAGGATTAAAAGTATTATTATTACAATAAGTACAACCTCCTTTACCTTTTGTTCCGTCTTTATTTGGACAAGTAAAACCAGCATCAATTGAAACTTTCTGAACTCTACCATTGAATTTTTCTTTGATAAACTGACTAAAATCTCTATATCTAATTTTTACTAGCATTTTACAAAATTATAAGAAACAAGATAACAATATTAACTTTTTTACGTTTTAAAAAAAGATTAATTAAGTTTGTGAAAGTTCAATAATAATGCAAAACAAAAAAAAATCATCTTTTGAAAAAATTGGTTATAATAAAAATATACCAAAAGGTGCAGATATTAATGACTATGAAAAAATTAATATTAGAGATAAAAAAGGGAATATAAATACTTTATATAGACAAAGAAAAAATATTGAAGATTTAGATGATACCACTAACTTTAGTTCAAGCTGGAATATTTTTAAAAATCATTTGAACTAGACTACGCTGTTCTATCTTGCAAAACTCTATTTAAATCAGCTATTTTATGACTTGCACTATTCTCAAATAAAAAAGAAAGCGTGTATAAAAAACCTTTATAGCAATTGTAACTAAATTAAAAAAATGAAAATCCTTTAATTGATGTTGTAATTAACTTTCACCTATATCATTTGGATGTTTTGTAAAAATATTTTTCATAATTATAAGTCTGATAACTTAAAAGTGTTATCCAGTCTTATACCACGATCAGTTTTTTTTAAAGTACAGCACTCATTATAGTTATCATGTTGAAAATATATAATATATTGTTTGTCATATGCATTATTTAGGAAAAGTTCTTTTTCTTTTAAAGTAACTAAAGGTTTCGTATCATATCCCATTACATAAGGCAATGGAATATGCCCTGTACTAGGTAATAAATCTGCAGCAAAAACAATTGTATATCCTTTATATTGAATATGAGGAATCATTTGAGCATCAGTATGTCCATCTACAAATAAAATATCAAAAAAATTAAAGTTATTCTTGGATCTATCAACAAAAGATAGATGTCCAGAATCCTGTATTGGCAATATATTTTCTTTCAAAAAAGAAGCCTTTTCTCTGTTGTTTGGATTAATAGCCCAGTCCCAATGCTGTTTATTACTCCAATAATTAGCATTCTTAAATGTCATCTCGTATCTGCTTTTATCTTTACTCCACTTTACACTTCCACCACAATGATCAAAATGTAAATGAGTTAAAAAAACATCCGTAATATCATCAGCATGAAAACCATATTTCTTTAAAGATTCATATAAATTATCATCACCATGTAAATAATAATGTCTTAAGAATTTGTCATCTTGCTTATCGCCTATTCCATTATCAATCAAAACCAATCTATTACCATCCTCTATTAAAAGTGAGCGCATTGCCCAAGGACATAAATTATTTTCGTTAGCAGGATTTGTTTTACTCCATAACACCTTTGGAACAACACCAAACATTGCCCCTCCGTCTAGTTTAAAATGTCCTGTATTGATTGTGTACAATTGCATGTTAGTATTTTTTTATATAGCAAAAATAAGAAATGAAAATTATCTCTAATTTAGAAAAAAAAATAAAATGAATATTCATCTAATTGCAATTGGAGGAAGTGCAATGCATAACCTTGCTATTGCTTTAAAAAAAAAGAACTTTAATGTTTCAGGATCTGACGATGCAATATTTGAGCCAAGTAAAAGTAGACTAAAAAAATATGATTTACTTCCAATAGAAAATGGTTGGTTTGAACATAAAATAACTGAGCAAATTGACGCTGTAATACTTGGAATGCATGCTAGAGAGAATAACCCCGAACTTATTAAAGCACAAAAACTAAATATTCCAATTTATTCCTATCCAGAATACATATACAAACAAAGTCAAAATAAAAAAAGAATTGTTATCGGAGGAAGTCATGGTAAAACTTCAATTACTGCAATGATTTTGCATGTTTTAAAAAATCTAAATATTGATTGTGATTATTTAGTTGGAGCACAACTAAAAGGTTTTGATACAATGGTAAAACTAAGTAATGCTCCATTAATTATTTTAGAAGGTGATGAATATTTAAGCTCACCAATAGATAGACGCCCTAAATTTCATATTTATAAACCACATATTGCAGTTATAAGTGGTATTGCTTGGGATCATATAAACGTATTTCCAACATTTGAAAATTATGTTGATCAATTTAGAATATTCAAAAATACTGTATCAGAACAACTGATTTATTGTAATGAAGACCAAGTATTAAATAAATTAATGCTTGAAAAAACAAAATGTGAAATTATTGATTATGGAACACCTAAGCATAAAATTATAAATGGAATCACATCAATAAACGATTATAACTTAAAAATTTTTGGTATACACAACTTGCAAAATTTAAATGCCGCTATGTTAGTCTGTATGAAAATTGGAATCGACAAAAAAACTTTTTTAAATGAAATAAAAAGTTTTAAAGGTGCTTCCAATAGATTAGAACTAATTTCAAATAAAAAAGATTTTAGTTTATATAAAGATTTTGCCCATTCTCCATCAAAACTAAAAGCTACAACATTGGCTCTAAAAAAACAATTTCCAGTTAGGAAACTTATTGCTTGTATGGAACTGCATACTTTTAGTAGTTTAAATAAAAGTTTTTTAAATGAATATGAAAATTCTATGAATATTGTAGATATAGCAATAATATATTACAATACTGAAACAATAAAGCAAAAGAAATTGAGAGACATTTCCAAAGAAGAAATACTAAATGCTTTTAAAAGGAAAGACTTAATTGTTTTTACCAACTCTAATAAACTAGAAAAATATCTAAAATCAATAAAATCTAATAATCAAAATATTTTGTTAATGAGTTCAGGTAACTTTAATGGAATGGATTTAAATAAAATTATATGAAAAATGAGTTACAAAAAACACCTAATTTCAAATCTTTACTTTTTATATATATGCACCTATAGCTGAAACCAGTGATAAAAACATTTAGTTAATAATTAGTAAGTGTAATATTTTTTAAATTATAAATATTTAATTTGCAACAACTTAACAAAATATATTTTATTTTAAATGATAAGATTCATAATTTCATTGATAATTATATTACTTCTTTTTAAATCGATTACTGGAAATAATAATTTTAAATTTTCATACACTGGAACAATAGTAATTGATGAAAAACCTTTAAACTTTAATATTTATTTTAATAAAAAGAGAGGTATAGTAGATGGATATTCGTTAATAAATATAGGTAACCAAAATGAAACTAAAAGTAAGTTAACAGGTATATATTTTAAAAGTGATAAATCATACCAACTTATTGAAACTGGAATTATTCAAACAAAGTCAAAAATTGACACTAATAGTTTTTGTTTTATTAAAATGCAATTATTTGAAAAAGGAAAATTCAGAAATAAACGTTTAGAAGGAAATTTTACAGCCTCACTTAAAAATGACTCAGTTTGCGCTGAAGGAAAAGTTTTTTTAACGCCAAAAAATAAAATTGAAAAAAAATTGAAAATAATTGAAAAAAGTTTAAGCACTTCTTTAAATAAAACTGAAACAAATGTTATTTTAAAAAGTGGTGATGATTATTCAATTTATTGTAAAAATCAAAAAATTAAACTAGAGATTACTGATGCGGATTTAGAAGATGGAGATAAAATAGAACTGAAAATAAATGACATTATAATTCTTGATAACTATACCACAACAAAAATTAAAAAAACAATAACATACAAATTAATAAATGAAGACACCTACATTAACATAAAATCAATAAGCGATGGAAAATCTCCTCCAAATACTAGCGTTGTGAAAATTATTGATGGAGAGAATATTCATCCAATAGTTACGGAAATGAAAAAGGATCAAAATATAAAAATAAAGCTAGTATACAAAAAAAAGTGACTCTGAAGGGATTCGAACCCCTAACCTCCTGATCCGTAGTCAGGTGCTCTATCCAGTTAAGCTACAGAGCCTTAAAAATTCTTATTAAATAATTTTAACATTTAGTCCATAGATAAGCAAATCCTTTTTAATTAATTCTAAATCAATAGATTTACCATTTAAAACCTCGCAAAAACCTTTGTGATGTGTAAGTAATGCGCATTGTTCAGCTTGTATTGTGTCATGATCACATAATGAAACTAGACAATCTACAACATGATCAAAAGTATTATAATCATCATCAATTAAAATAAGTTTTTTTTCAACAACCTTATCATAATCTTTTCCGTCCTTTATGTAATCGAATTCTTGTTCCATATTAATTTTTTCCAAATTTAACTTTAGTTTCTTTACCTTTCAACAGTCTTTCAATATTTTTTTGATGAGTTATTAACGAAAGTAGAGGTACAAAAAAAGCAAACAAATTTAAAGCAAAATTATCTTCTGTTATTAAAACAACAACACAAAAAATAAAAGAAGCAATAATAGAAGATAACGATACAAATCTGCAAACTAGTAAGGATAAAATAAATACAATTAGTGATAAAACAGCAGCAAATGGCAAGATTGCAAATAAAAAACCAAGTAATGTTGCTATTCCTTTACCACCTCTCAAACCTGTAAAAATTGGAAACAAATGACCAATTACAGCTGATAAACCAAAAGCTAAGCTAAGTTCAAGAAATAAATCTATATTAGTTTGTATTATTAAGTCGTAATTAGATAGGAATTTAGTTAAATTAACTGAAAGCCATCCTTTAAAAATATCAAAAAAAAGTACAGGAATGCCAGCCTTTTTGCCTAAAACTCTAAAAGTATTGGTTGCACCAGCATTTCCTGATCCAAATTCTCTAATATCAATATTATAAAAAAATTTTCCAATCCAAACTGCTGAAGGAATAGATCCTAATAAATAAGCTACCAGTATAAATACTATAATTTCGTTATTAATCATATTATCTTACAGAATATTTTTTTCGAATTTCCTTATCTAATTTAGCCATCCAATCTTCATTTTTAAAAGAATAACTATATTGTGGCCTCCCATTAATTTTTCTTTTAGAATCACTTTCTTTATTAATTTCGGACATGAAGTTTAAATTATGAGAAAAAACCCACATATCTCCTCTTTCATATTTGAAACAATAATCTTCTCCTGCTGGAGTAATCAATCGAATAATAATTACATCTTCTCTCCATCCTTTTTGTAAAATTATATTGCCTTTCAAATATTCATTAACAGAAAAAGATAAAATGTTTCCTAAACCTATATCATTATTATTAATAAAAGAGTTTGTACTAGGCTGCCAATTTAATTGAATATCTGTGAAAGCTAATGATGAATTCATTTCTTTTGGAAATGTAGATGGTTTAAAATCGGTAGGGTCAATTATAAAGTTTTCAGAAATAGTTGGATCTTTTATGATTTTTTTTACATTTTTTGCAAATAAAGTACTATATCTATCATAACCAATATTTCCTATATCAATAGCCATTTCTTTTAGAGCAGATTCAGAAAAATGAAAATCTAACATCATGAAACCATTAATTCTCAAGTCCTTATTTACTATATCATGTTCAATTGAACCAATAATTCTTGAATTAACTCTTCCTAAATTCAAGTGCAAGTTTATGTTTCCATGACCGTAGGTTTTACAAGAAACATCAGATATTTCAAATGTATTATTTAACGAATCATTTGAGTTTATTATAAATGAAGATGATATATTATCATATAATATAGATGAATTAGCTAATAATACTTCTTTGTCAAAACTGCTTTGTTTTTTACTTAAAAAACAAGTATAAAATTCTAATGTATCTTCTCTAAGTAAAATCCCTGAAATTAACTCATCACCATTTTCATTAAATATTTTTTCATCTAAATTTATCTGTATCGAATCGGGATCAATTTCAGACCTAAACTTTACCCATTCTTTTTCTGTATTACAATTATGTTTAATTTTAAAAAACCCATCAAATGTCAAATTTTCATTATCTGCAAACAGATCTACTTCTCCTTTAAAATCAAATTTATTATTTAATTTAAATATATTACCACTTGTAAATCTACCTCTTGCTTCAGTAACAGAATCAGTATTTACTTTTATATTATTAAAAAACATTTGCTGCATATTGTTTTCACTATCTATGAATGTATAAAATCCAGATCCTGAATAAAAATTCGCAGACAAAATATCGATTGAAGCATTTGTAAACTTATGATATCTATAAATATTATCTGCTATCACTGTAGAGTTTTCAAGAGTTGAGATAATCGCGTTAGGATTAAGAACTATTTTTCCTGAATCAGGAAATATAATAGCATCAGCTACTTCAATACTATCAACACCTTGAGCATTCAAAATATAATCTTTTAAACTGTAATTTGCTTGTTGAGCATTAAAAAATATTGAATCCTGATCTGGGTGGGTAGAAACAAAAGTCGACCCATTTTTTGATGATTTAATATTTGAAGTTAAACTTAAAGTTTCTTGGTCCATGTCCCAATTCAACTTATCAATAAAACAAATATATTGATTTGAAATTAAATTAACATAAGAATCAGAACCATTCGAATTAAACTCACCTTGTCGATTTTTTAAATCAATATACGATCTTAAATTATTTGCACTAAATGCATTTCCAATTTTATTATCATAAACAACTAAATCTGCAGATTCAGAAGCAAACCAATTGGCATTATAAGAAAAATTTTCAGAAACTAGTTCTGCCTTATCTAGCTTCATCTTACCATCTCCAGTTAAACCAGTTGGCCTCATTAATAAAGAACCAAATAGTTTTACAGAATTATTATACATATTGAATTCTTGCTCTTGTATTTTTGCATAAAGCTTATCATCATATGGATAATATTCTATTAAAGTATTATTATTTGAAACATTTGGAAATTCAATTCCACTTGTAACTTCTTGAATTTTAAAAATATTTGTTTGTAAAATCATCGAGTCAGGAAAGAACATAATCTTTTCTGCATTAGCAAACAAAGTAAGATATTCAAAATTTCCTTTGCCTTTTAATCCATCATTACTTAAAAATATATCATTTGTAAATTTAGATTTATTCTTATAAATATGATAACCAGTGTCAGGTGTAGAAGTTTTAAAACCAAAAGAAAAATCGTCTTGTAACCTTAAGGTATCTTTAAACACTGGAAAAATATCTGCAGAATGAAATGTGCCAGCAAAGGATAGTTCCCTACCAAGATATGAATCAACACTATCTATTGTATAAGAATCTAAATGAAAATAAAAATTGTCTCTTGGATATGCTTCTGCAAATTTAGAATTTTGTGTGTCATAGTATGCAAATGACTTCTGAAATGAGGTGAATTTTGGAAATTCTGGAAAACTATCTTTAAATAAGCCTGACTTATTTTTTGGATAATCAATTTCAAGCAAACCATCAGATAATGAATCATTATCATAAACATATTCAAATAATGTTTTAGTATAAGTTAACTTTGGGTTACCATACATATCAAGCACTAATGGTTCAACAGGAACAGAAATTTGTACAGAATCAATGTATTTTAAATCTAACTTAAAATTATTATAATCAAAAAAGAATTTTTTTCCAAATAAATTTATTCTTCCATTTCCTGCAATAATCTGGCCATCAAATAAAAAATCTCTATTTTTCTTTACAGTAATTAACTTTGATGTTGGAAAAATATATACATTTCTTGCGTTACTTAATTTAATTTCTGGTACTCCACTGATCATTAAATCTCTTGAATTCAAATCTAAAACTGCATTAACTATTTTATTATTCTTATTTACATCAAATCTTTTGGAGTTAAAAGAAATAACGTCATAGTCATCTAAACCATAGTTTGCATTTATATAATTTTGTAGCATAGGCTGAACCATAATACTTTCATCTGAAAAATCATAAAAAATAAAACCATAGCTAGATAAAGTTCCTAAATAAGTTCGCATTTGAAGTAATGGAATACCTGTGTATCTTGCTAAATCAGAAACATAAAATCTATTCTTATTAATACTTTTGACATAATCTGATATCAAAATTAAAGGATGAAACTTATCAACTCCTTGGACTAAATCATATCTAGACTGAAGATACATATCAGTTGATTCAAACCTAACATTTGATTCAGATGTACCTGGAAGTGAACCAAATGTAAGTATAGTACTATCAGTATTCCACTCTAACAATTCAAAATCTATTGTAAGATCATGATAGGTATCAATCATAGGAGGACTAAGTGATTTTCTATTATTCCTAAATAACATCACTTTTTTGTTATTATTAAAGTATTTGAATTCTAGATTAGAACTAAATAAAGAATCACGATCAAAAAATATAGTAACCCCAGCAGATTTTGATGAAATTTTATCATTTGAAATACTAAATCTATTTGCATTAATAACAAAAACATCATTTTTATTTCGTTTAAATTTAATTCTTGCTTTTCCTTCATCACCTCCATCAGCTAAAAATTCTTTGCCATACAGTTTATAACCACCTTCATAATCAATATTTTTAAAAATATTTTCAACTTTGATATTTTTTGAATATGAAACAAACTGCGGATATTTATCTAGCTGATTTCCAGAAGAAATTATGTTTTTTAAATAACCTTCCACCCCTTCTAAATTTAAAAACTTGTTATAAAACAAAGCTGAATCTAACTCAATTTTACTTTCTTTAGTATTAATTTTATATTTTGGAGTTAAAGCAAAAACTGAATCTTTTGAAAAATGATCTCCCCAATAAACAACTCCGTCGGTACCTATCCATCTGTTTAAAAGCGGGTAATAATTTCCCTTAGTTGAATTGATTTCAATTTTTCCTTTGGAGTTGATACATTTTAAATTTAATTTACTGAAAAAAGTAACTACAGGTTGAGATGAATAATTTGTAAAAGCAAAGCTATCTGTATCAACTTCCCATTTGGTTAACTTAGACTCATATAACCTTTTAGTTTTTAAAAAATTAATAGTGAAATCAAAAAACTTTAGCATATTTTTTTTTGAATTATCTTTAACAACAATAGAGCAAACATTTAACCAATCTTCAAATAATTTAGGATTATTTATTTCAGAGGAAAAAACAGATACAACTTCAAAAAATTTATAAAAGTATGTATTTATTTTATATGATTTATTTAACATATAACTTAGTATTTCAGTAATTTTTTTTCTATCATTAACACTGTAATAGTCTTGATTTTTTAAAAACTTCCTGTACATTTTTTTAGCGTTAGCGTTAGTATTAACATTTAACACTTCTTTTAACTCAGTTAAAAAAACAGTGTAATCGCTAGAAAAAGTTTCCAAACTTGATGTGTTTTGAGAATATGATGACATATTAAAAAACACAGATATTATTAAAATAATTATACTTTTTTTAGATGTAATAAATTCCATTCTTTTTTATTTTTTTTATTAATAAGTTTTAAACCTAAATTTTTTGCATGATTTAATATTAACTTAGTATCATCTTTTACAAAACCACTCAACAAGATATCTGAATTTACATCCATCAATTCTTGATACTTATTCATTTGCGACATAATTATATTTCTATTAATATTTACTAATAATACATCATACTTAATTGGGATTACTGAATCAATATCACCTAAAAAACATGAAACATTTTTTACATTATTTAACAATAAATTCTCTTTTGAATTAATAAATGCCCAATTGTCATTATCTACAGCATGAATTTGGTTCGCATTAAGTTTAGAAGCTAATATTGATAAAATACCTGTACCACTACCTAAATCTAAAATATTTTTGTTTTCAAATTTTAGAGAAAACATATATTGCATCATCAGTAATGTAGTTTCATGATGACCGGTTCCAAAAGACATTTTTGGTGTAATAACAATATCATATTTAATATTATTTGGTTTTTGATGAAATTTTGCACGTACAATACAATTATTAGTTATAAATACTGGACTAAAGTTCTCTTCCCAATTTTTATTCCAATTATTATTTTCAAGTTTTTTAACAGTATAAATCAAGTCAACTTTTTCCTTTAATTTTTTAAGTGTTTGTTTCAATAAATATAAATCAAAATAAATTTCCTCAATATATGCTTTTAATCCGTTTTCATGTTCATGATAAGAATTAAATTTTATTTCATTTAATAATGCTATCAATATCTCATTGAAGGGGACAGTTTTTTTTAACTCAATATCAACTTCTACATACTGCATCAAAAAGAATTAATAATTGTCAAAAACTTATCTGAACTCAGAGATGCACCTCCAATTAAACCCCCATCTATATCATTTTGCGAAAAAAGTTGAGATGCATTATTTGGATTACAACTTCCACCATAAAGAATTGAAAGATTTTCTGCCACATCATTATCATACCTTTTTTCAAATAATTTTCTAATAAAATGATGCATCTCTTGAGCTTCTTCAGTTGATGCAGTTTTACCTGTTCCAATAGCCCATATAGGTTCATAAGCTAAAATAATATTTTCAACTTTATTCTTGGACAGATGAAAAATACTTTCATTTATTTGTTCTTTTACCCAATCAAAATGAAATTTACCCAATCGTTGTTGTAAAGATTCACCACAACAAAAAATAACTTTTAAATTATTTTCTAAAGCTCTATTAATTTTTTGTTTCAGTTCATCGTTACTTTCATTAAATTTTGTTCTTCTTTCTGAATGACCAAGAATGACATATTTCGCACCACATGAAGCAATCATTTCTGCAGAAACTTCACCGGTATATGCGCCTTCTTTACTCACACTACAATCTTGAGAAGAAACACTAAAATTATTATTAATTTGACACAATTTGGCAACCTTATAAATATAAGGATATGACGGCGAAAAAATGACATCAACAGATATGTTATCAGCTTTATTTGATAAAACCTCTTTAACTAATAATAAAGCATCGCTTCTAACTAAATTCATTTTCCAATTTGCTACTACCATTTTTTTTCTCATATATTTTTTATTTTTTAATTCGAGGATCTAAGCAAGTATAAATTAAATCAACCAATAAATTAATAATTATAAAAACTGTTGCAATAAATAAGACTGAACCCATAATTACAGGTAAATCCATTGTATTTAATGCATTTACAATTTCCTTACCTAATCCATTCCAACCAAATACATACTCTACAAATACAGCACCAGCTAAAAGTGAAGCAAACCAACCAGAAACGGCAGTAACTACAGGATTTAAGGAATTCCTTAATGCATGCCTAAATAATACTGTAGAATATTTTACTCCTTTTGCTTTTGCTGTTCTTATATAATCCATATTCAAAACATCTAGCAATGAATTTCTAGAAAGCTGAATAATTACTGCTAAAGGCCTAATACCTAAAGTAATTGATGGAAGGATTAAATTTTTTATATTAAGATGATACCCCATTCCATAGTCATCAATTTCAAATAAGCTTCCTGTCATTTGCAAATTAGTATATTGATGTAAAACAAATCCAAACAACCAAGCAATAAGAATAGCACTAAAAAAAGATGGTAAAGACATACCTATTGAGGAAAAAAATAAAACAGATTTATCAATGATATTATCTTTATTTGTTGCTGAAACTACGCCCATTATCAATCCTAAAAATATTGCAATAGTTATAGATGATAAAGCTAATACTATCGTATTTTTAAATGTAGAAATAATAATTGAAACAACAGATTGTTCTTGTTTTAAAAAAGATTTGCCAAAATCTGGTAATTTGGCAACCAAAATATAAGAGTTTTTTGAAAAAATTTTAAAAAAATTTATTTCTTTATTATAAACAGAAAAAAAGGAATTTTTATTTAATGAATAAATAGAAATTAAAGAAATATCGTTTACATAACTCAAATACTGTATGTAAACTGGTTTGTCGAATCCATATTTTTTATTTATTAATTCTAACTGTTCAGCATCTTCCCTTTTATCAAGCATCATTCTAGCTGGATCAGCTGGTAATATTTTAAATAAGAAAAAAACAATTGTTAATACTCCAAATAAAATTGAAAAACCATACAAAAACTTTTTAATAATTAAAGCTACCACAAACTTACTCTAATAACTTTTTAAATTCTAAAATATCAAATTCATTACTTCCAGTTCCATCAAATAACCTAATTTGCTTTTCACCTCGATAAAAAATCACTACTGGATTATCATAAAGAGGAAATGTTATTTCAGAATAACTGTCAATTTCATCAGTATCCCAATTATCAAACGGAATACTTTGATATGAAAAGTCTGAATCAATATTATTTAAAAAACTATTTATTCTTTCAATCATTTCATTTCCAGCAATTGAATCATTATCAATATTAGAAAAAACAATATGAACAGCAGGAAAATTGTTTAATGTTTTTGAAAGTGAATCAATGCTTTTAGCTGCATCTTGACAATGATCACAATCAGGATCAAAAAAACATAAAACTTTAGTGTCATCAATTTGAGCAAAATCTTCATTATTGATATATTGTAGAAATGATGAGGATGATAAGGACGAACTATTAGAAATTGGTAAAAATGCGAACATAAGCAATAAAATAACCAATAATTTATTTATTAACAGAAGTAAATTATTTTCTTTATTGTATGTGATGTTTTTATTAATAAAAAATAAAACTATTAATGTTAATATATTTTTAATAATTGCTTCGATAGGTGTCATAGGAATTAATTCTCCAAAACAGCCACAGTTATCATTATCACCAGTAAAAAATTGATATGAGAGATGAACTGTGAAAACTGATATTAGTCCAATTGAAAAAGGTAATATGATCTTTTTAAGGTAATTTTTTTGCAAAATAGCTATTGCAATAAAAAATTCAATACCAATAATTATTCTAGAAACATATGGCGCAAAATCACTACTGAATCCCATAGGAATTAACTGACCTTCTTCAAAAATTTTAGTTATTCCTATTATTGGTACAGGATATAGTTTTGCTAATGCTGAAACTAAAAACAATACTGAGATTAGAATTCTCAAAATAGTGACAACTTGTTTGTTAAATATTTTCATAGTTATTTATTTATTTTTATTAATGCAAAAACAGCATAATTTAACATATCTAGATAGTTTGCATCTACACCTTCAGATATCAAAGTAGAACCATTATTATCTTCAATTTGTTTAACTCTAAGTAATTTTTGTAAAATTAAATCCGTGAGTGAACTTACTCTCATATTTCTCCAGGCTTCTCCATAATCATGATTCTTGTCTAGCATTAGATTTTTGGCTGTATTAACTTGATTATCAAACATATTAATTACTTCACTATAATCCATTTCTTCTGAATCATCACTTACTCCAATTTGCAATTGAATGAGTCCAATTATAGAATAATTAACAATTCCTACAAACTCATTATAAATGCCTTCATCTATTTTGCTTGATCCTTTTGATTCAATTGATCTAATACGTTGAGCTTTTATAAATATTTGATCAGTTAAAGAGCTAATTCTTAAAATACGCCATGCTGTACCATAATCTTTCATTTTTTTTGCAAAAATTTGCTTACATTTTGCTATTATTGAATCATATTCACGAATCGTTTGTTCCATTTTAATAAAAAATAAAAGAATGGCTAAATATACATCATTTAATTATCTCCAATTCAAAGATAATTATAACAAATCTGATTATTTTTCAACAGGTGAGAAAATAATAATGGGTATTTTAAATATCACTGAAGATTCATTTTATGACGGAGGAAAATATTTGCAACCAAAAAATATTATAACTCAAGTAAAAAAAATGCTAGATAATGGAGCCTCAATTATAGATATTGGAGCACAATCTACAAAGCCTAATGCAATATCTAAAGGACCACATGAAGAAAACAAAATTTTATTACCGACAATTAAATTGTTAAAAAATAAATTCAAAAATATCTTTATTTCTGTTGACACATATTGGAGTGAAGTTGCTGAAAAAGCCATTAAATCTGGGGGCAACATGATTAATGATGTTTCCGCAGGAAATATTGACTCAAATATGTTTAAACTAATATCAAAATTACAAGTACCATATGTTTTAATGCATATGAAAGGAAAACCAGAGAATATGCAAAAAAATCCAAACTATAAAAATGTAGTTGATGAAGTTTATACTTTTTTCGAAAAAAAAATCAAAGATCTTGAAAATTTAGGTTTTAATAAAATTATTTTAGATCCAGGATTTGGATTTGGAAAAAATTTAAACCATAATTATTCATTGTTAAATAATTTACATGAATTTAAAAAATTGAATTATCCAATACTTGTGGGAGCATCTAGAAAATCTATGATTTACAAACTATTAAATATTTCACCAAAAAAAGCTTTAAATGGTACAAGTATTATTAATACCATTGCACTAAAAAATGGTGCACATATATTAAGAGTTCATGATGTGAAAGAGGCAGTTGAATGTGTTAAAATAGCTGATTTTATTAAAAATATCAACTAAATGGAGGTATTAGATGTTATCGATATTATTTCTGTATTTCTGCTCGCTTACCTTCTTTACAGATTAGTTAAAGGAACTATTGCAGTTAATATATTTTTAAGTTTAACTTTCTTTTATTTATTTTGGCAAATTGTAGCTTTTTTTGAATTAAAACTATTAAGCGAAATTTTGGGTCAATTTATTGGTTTTGGAGTTATAATACTTGCAATAATTTTTCAAAGTGAATTAAGAAAGTTTCTAATTATTTTAGGAAAAGGGAAGTTTTTAACTCAAAAATTTTTATTCAAAACAAAATATATTTCTTCATTAGATATTAAGTCCGTTGTTGATGCATGCGAAAGTATGAGTAAAAATAAAACAGGTGCAATTTTAATAATAACACAAATAGATGATTTAAATATTTTTTCAGAAACAGGAGTCAGTATTAATGGGGAAATATCAACTCAAATTATTGAAAGTATTTTTTATAAAAATAGCCCGCTTCACGATGGCGCCACTATAATTAAAAACAACTTGATAATTAGCGCTGGGTGTATTTTACCTATTAGTAATAAAACATTACCAAAAAAATTTGGTGTAAGACACAGAGCAGCTATTGGAGTAACTGAAGAGTATGATGCAATTGCAATTGTAATTTCTGAAGAAACAGGAACGATTTCATATGTAAAAGAAGGTGAGTTATTTAATAACAGGACTATTATTCAATTGGAACAGTTTTTAAACAGGATTTATAAAACTACACAATAATTACATTTTATCAGGCATTAAAATCCCTAATAATGACATTGATGATTTTATTATTTCTGATATTTTTTTAGAAATATGTAATCTAAATATTACCACATCCTGCTTCTCATTATTTAAAATTGGATTGGTTTGATAAAATTGATTAAAATCTTTTGATAATTCATAAGAATAATTTGCTAACAGTGACGGATTAAGTTGGTTAGCTGAATCGCTTATTATTTCTGGAAATTTATTCATTATTTTAATTAATTTTTTTTCAGAGCTATTTAATTTATAATCGGAACGCAAATCTAATGATATTTGCTGATTGTAATTTCTTAAAAGAGATTGTATTCTAGCAAATGTATACTGAATAAATGGACCTGTATTTCCATTAAAATCAATTGATTCTTCTGGATTAAACAACATATTTTTATGAGGATCAACCTTTAAAATAAAATATTTTAAAGCACCCAAACCAACTGTTTCGTATAATGAATCTATTTCAATTTTTTTCATTCCTTTAGTCTTACCTAGCTCTTGTGATATTTTTTTAGCGTTATTTACTAGACTGGTCATTATATCATCAGCATCTACAACTGTACCTTCTCTAGACTTCATCTTTCCAGATGGTAAATCGACCATGCCATATGATAAATGCTTACAATTAGCGCTCCAACTATAAGACAAGAGATCTAATATTGCAAATAAAACTTTAAAATGATGATTTTGCTCATTACCAACTGTGTATATCATATTTGTAAATGAAAAATCATCGTGCCTTTGAACTGCTGTGCCAATATCCTGGGTAATATACACTGATGTTCCATCTGCTCTTAGAAGAATCTTATCATCCAAATTATATTTAGATAAACTTACCCAAACTGATTTATCATCTTTTTGATAAAAAATCTTTTTTTTCAAACCGTAATCTATTATATTCTTACCTAACAAAAAAGTATTGCTCTCGTAATAATTTTTATCAAAACTTACATTTAATCTTGAATAAGTTTGTTCAAATCCATCATAAACCCAGTTATTCATTTTCTTCCATAAATCAATTGTTTCTTCGTCGCCATCTTCCCATTTTACAAGCATATTTTGAGCTTCTAAAAATATAGGCGCTTGTTTTTCAGCTTGATCTATAGACAAACCATTATTAACTAAATCTTTTACTTGCTTAGAATATACTGAGTTAAATTTTACATAGTATTTTCCAACCAAATGATCTCCTTTGGTATCTGATGAATGAGGATCTTCACCTTTACCAAATTTTTTCCAAGCAACCATAGATTTACAAATATGTATACCTCTATCATTAATTATTTGAACCTTTACAACATTATTGCCATTTGCTTTCAATATTTCTGATATTGAATGTCCTAGTAGAATATTCCTAACATGTCCAAGATGCAATGGTTTGTTAGTATTTGGAGATGAATATTCAACTACATATTTGTCAGAATTTTTATTTGAAAATTTTAAACCATAACTTTTATCATTGCAAATATTTTTAAATTGTAATATCCAAAATTCATTTGAAAAAATTAAATTTAAAAACCCGCCAACAATATTAAAATCATCAATTTCGTTAATGTTTTTTTTTAAATAACTGGCTATTTCTAATGATGTTTTTTCAGGAGATTTTTTTGAAACTGCTAATAGTGGAAATACAACTATTGTCAAATCACCTTCAAATTTTTTTTTTGTTTTCTGAAATTGAATATTTAATTTCTTTTCTGAATACAGTAAAAAAATTGATTCTTTTATTATATTTTTTAATTTATCTAAATTCATTTTTTTGGTAAAAATATTTCAGCCATCATACACCTTGCACTTCCCCCACCGCATGTTTCAATAATATTTAATGGACTATGAATAATTGAACAAAACTTATTAATTTTTTTAATTTGTTTGCTGGTTAAAACATTATATGCAGTTGAAGACATTACTAAAAATTTATCATCACCTCCTCTAACCTGAAGCATATTTCCAGCAAAATGATTCTTTTGATCTTCGGTTATTTCAATTATTTCTTTATCGCTCTTTTCTATTGAATTTTTAATTTTTTTTAGATCTCTTTTACAATCAATTGAATCTAAACATATAATAATAAATTCATCTGCAACACACATCATAACATTTGTATGGTAAATCCTAAGCCTATTAGAGTCTACATTTTGATATGAATTAAAAATAACTGGTTGATAATTAAAATCAGCACAAAATTTATTTATAATTTTAGCATTTGTTCTACTTGAAAGAGATGCATAACACAGCTTTTTTTTGCGGTCTAAAACCATACTACCTGTTCCTTCAAGAAAAATATTTTTAGATTCATATTTAGTATAATCAAACACTTTTTCAATTTTGAAATTAAAACTATCTTTTAAATTATCTAAAATATCTAATCTTCGTTCAAATCTTCTATTTTTCGCATACATTGGATAAAGAACTATTGAACCATCATTATGAAATGAAATCCAATTATTTGGAAAAACTGAATCAGGTGTAATCGGATCAATGGTATCGTTAAAGCTAATAACGTTTACTCCATTCAAAATAAGTTTTTCAACAAAATTATCAAATTCTCTACATGCTTTTTCGTTGATCTCATATTTATTATGATTACTTAAAGACTTTTGATAAAAATTATTTACAGCAGTTTCTTCGTTGTAGCTAAATGCAACAGGTCTGATCATAAGGATATTATTAGTTAAAGAACTCATTCTCTTATCAAAGGCATAGTAGAACATCTAAATAACCCTTCCATTTTAGCAGTCTCTGAATATGTTATTTCCTCAACTATAAATCCAAAATCTTTTAGTATTGAATTCAATCTTACAAATGATTTATCTGAGACAATAATCTTTTCAGAAATTGAAAAAACATTCGAATTCATATTGTACATTTCTTCAGTATCAATTTCAATAATATTTTCCTTACCAAAATAATTAATTAAAAAATTTACATCTCTCTTGTTTTTGAATCCTTTTTTATAAATAATAGCCTTATTATTTCCAATTGGTTGAAAACAACAATCTAAATGCAGTGCGTTTTTTCTAGCATCAGTGTCTGATTTATTTAATTCAAAACCAATAACATTTTTATTTGGAAATAAATTTTGAATAAAAGAAATAGCATTTTTATTTGTTCTTGAAACAATATACTTTTCAAAATCAACATCTTCAGAATAACCAATAAAAATATATTCATTGTTTAATAATACATCTCCTCCTTCAACTCTAACATTTGGTGGGGAAAACACAATATGTTTATCGTTAATTTTACTGTATAAATCTTTTAAAGCTAACATTTCTTTTTCTCTATTTTTAATAATATTTGAAACAATTAACAAATTACCTATTACAAATGCAATATCTCTAACAAAAATCTGATTTACATTAAAAATATTAGTAGGTTGAAACACAGTTATGTTATATTTCTTAAATATATTTAAAAGATTTTTATTTTCATTTTTTATATCAACTTGGTTAGGAAACGAACCATTTTTGACATGATATAAAGACTTAGGATCATAACAATCTTCTATGTTTGGGGTAGATCCAAAATTATCAGCTGTACCAGCATATACAACTTTTAACTTTGCAGTTTCATTATTTACATTCAAATTCAACATTAACATTTGACAAATTTAAATAAGAAATAAGTATATCAATAACAATTATTTACATATTTTTTATTAACAATTAAATGGTAAAATATTAAAATTAATTATTCAGCTTGATGTAATGAATTTGTATTTTTGAAAATATGAGTAAAATTAATTTTAATACAAATAAATCAAAATTTAAGTTTAAGCGTTTTTTAAATTTTTTTACAAACAAGAGAAATCAAAATATATTTTCAACTTTACTCATACTATCATCAATTTATTTAATTATTGGGTTTGTATCTTTTTGTTTTAATTGGAAGACTGACGATAATATAGTTTCTAACAATAGTTTTATAGATGTAATTTCAAACAATAATATTGAAAATGCAATTGGTGGACTAGGAGCATATATTTCTAACTTATTAATTAAAGATAGTTTTGGAATAGTTGCATTTCTAATTCCATTTTCTTTAATAGTTTTAGCTAGTAATATTTTAGGATTTAAAAAAATCAGTTTTAAAAAAATAATTTTCAAGTTAATAATTACTCTTATTATTTTTCCAGTTATTCTGTGTCATTTTACTAATCTAACTATTTATTCAGGAGCAATTGGAATTTATGTAGATGAATTATTAAACACTGTACTAGGAAAAATAGGTAATACTTTGTTACTTGTCACCATAATCACGTATTATATTCTAAGCTATATTAATTTAACTAAATTGTTTAAAAAATTAAACGATTCATTTAAAAAGAATAAAGAGCATATTGAAGAACCAAATATTATAACTCAAAAGAATAAATTGACTAATGAAAATATTCAAAATTTAAAAAAAGAAAATGAAATCAATGACGAAAAATCAA
>CEWG01083128.1_pt1 | contig 30991 bp, 28 predicted proteins | sample 361411 | NCBI WGS metagenome assembly CEWG01 (sample SAMEA2622173, study PRJEB7988) | marine metagenome | biome: marine biome (ENVO:00000447); feature: surface water layer (ENVO:00002042); material: "saline water (ENVO:00002010), including plankton (ENVO:xxxxxxxx)" | depth 5 m | reverse complement strand
AATTCATGGAAACCTTCCCTGTCGGACCAACCTAGATTTGCCCTTTCTGTCAGATTTACCAAATTAACCTCTTCCCAACAAGCTTGGCCAACATCGGCTATCCACAAACCACCATTAGGATCTAGGTCAAATCGCCAAGGATTTCTTACCCCATAGTGAAGAACAAAGGGGTCGCCACCTTGGTCCTCCATCACAGGGGCGATCGTGTTGTTCGCATATGAGAAGTAGTAAATGCTGCCAAGGGGATTGGATGAATTCTGGCCATTCAGCAGAGGGTCGTGTGCACTACCGCCATCACCTATTCCCCACAGGAATTTATTGTCGCCTGTGTTGAGGAGATGCCCCCCATTGTGATTTCTATAGGGTTGGGAAATTCTCTTCAGAACAGTGAGTGAATCCAAATCTAGAAGTCCATATTCGTTAAGCTGCATACTTGCTAGAATTAGGTCAGACTGGTTGGCACCTTCGCATCTACCCTCTTCGATGAATGAGACCAAGACGGTCTTGGTGTTTTCAAAGTCTGATTCTAAATCTAATCCTAAGAGACCTTGTTCCATGTGACAACGATTCACAATCTCACTAAGGTCAGCAACCCAGTTCAGATCCTCACCGTCCCATGACTTGACGAATCCATTGAGATAAACTATCCAAACCTCCCCATTGAGCGGATTAATGACTGAGTGATGGGGAGTCTCTGTCCCTTGAATGTAATCTGTGCATTTCAGTTCCTCAAACGCCATACTACACTCAAAGTTGGTTGGATCCGGCCAATCGAAGCCATCGTCGTCGTTTGACAGGCACCCCATCGAACTCAGAAGAATTGAGCAGATGAGTAATGACATGGCCTTATGGATCAATGACTCACCCAAAGTATGCTTGAATACCCGGAACGTTCGATACTGCCGCCCCATAAGTCCCAAGGTGGTCCTCTGCATTAGTCGGGATCATGTCTTTAGTATACAAAAGATCCCAGAGAATGTCAGCACCCTCTTGATCCTCATTGAGGGCTCCCAACGCATCTTGCACCAGAGATACGGTCTCCAAATCCATGTTCTCAGGGTTATACAGAGCTGGGTGGCTTGGGGCTTGGCCGAAAGGCTCGAGCATGACTACTTCGTCTCTATCCAGACACCAGTCGTAGGCGTCGCTGCCTGTGCAATACGAATCGTAAACTGTGTCTTTTATCAATGCGATATCGCCTGCCCCTTCCATCATGCATCTCATCGCTCCTTTGTAGGATGAGTATGGCGAACTACCCCTAGGTATGCTGGAGTCTTCCGAAAAGAAACCGTGGACCGTGGCTTCCAGCGAGTCGATCTCCGTCGGATCTCCTATCACTTCGGCGTAACCATTTCCGATTAGGTACCCCATTGGTATGAGCATGCCCGCCGATTTCAGCCAACCGGTGTGGCATGATTTCTTACCTTCCATCAAGGCGAATGGATCAGTATTTGGATCGTCATCCAAGTAAGCGGCTGCCATGTCAGAATCAGCCCTGACCCAGGCAGCTGCATTGTAGTAGGTTCTTCCGTCAGATTTTGTTTCTGCGGCTAGTACGTCCAAGTCGTACACCTCCCAAGCAAGCCAAGCGGCAGCACCGTCAACAAATCCTATGTCCGCATTGCCTTTGTCGATTGCCTCGATTAGTGGCCCAGAATCGGAAACTGGGTATATCTCAACATCCCAATCATCGCCCATGATCGAGCTCAATTTATCCGCCAATTGCTGGGGATTGGTGTCCCATACCTGGTAGTCTTCCTGTACTTGATACGCTATCGTTAAACACCTCTTATCCTGTTCACAATCAGAGTAGTCTGGCTCGTAAATTAGGAGATAGAAGCCTCCGCTCATTAGTAGCATAAATACCAGTGAAAGAGCCTTGTTAGCAGCAGCCCATGAGACAATACTCATTGCGTTCATGATGCTCCGAAGGTCAGAATAGACATAAATTTTTAGGTTCACCTAAAAAATGAATTATTTTCCTTTATGCGTCTATTACATCGCCCAAAATACCATTGTGTATGTATAAACTAGGCCCAGAGCTGAGGTAAGCCATTATGCCCCTTCTACTTCTAGAGTCCTCAGGGGTCGAAGCATTCCCAGAGGCGCATGTTCCAGTACACCCATCTGCGAATGCAATGAAAACTCGTCCATCTCGGTCAATGTGCAGGTCGTTGAAATCCAACAGGTTTCTGTTCGAACCGCCAATGTCTCTGCAGTCACCACTATTCAAGCAGATACTACCGATTTGTACGGGGTCTGAGGTGACCTTGTAGGTGTAGAAGATTGGATTGGGGTCCAGCGCATTTAGGCTGTATGTGACATAAAGATCGTATGTCACATTGGAATTTGCATAATGTGCGTTCCCGTCCCAGGGGTCGCCATCAAGATTGGGTTCGCCGATTTGTGATGAGTCCTCGCTACCAAGGTATGTAATCGCAATCCTGCCAGGGTCTCCTGCGTCTACCTGTGGGAAAACAGAGGAAATGATTTCCACAGGGCTGATTCTCGTGCTGGTTTGTTCCCAAGTGATGCCGGAGTCTGTGCTTCTGGACATGTATACGCCTTCATCCGCCCCCGTCCATATGTGATATGCATTGGACTGGGTGTCTGTGGCTACCTCAGAATTTTTTCGCGGGTAGGGTGTGCCCGCATCCTCCCCCATTGTCTCAGCGAACCAAGTGAAACCGTTGTCCTTGGATATTATTACTGTCGGATTTTCGACCCTTGGAGTGACGTAAACAGTCCCGTCTGGGGCGGAAGTTATGGCTCCGTGAAGCCCTCCATCCGTCGTGGCAAGTCCTATCACTTGGCCACCTGCCTCAAATGAGGCGCCTCCGTCGAAACTTGTGAAACAAAATATTCCAGCGAGTTTGTTGTAGCAGTAGTAGACCGCTTGGTCGTAAAATGACTGTGATATCTGACCTACGGCCCCATATCCGCTTGAGGTCCAAGGTCCAGTTGCTAACTTAATGTGGTCATTAATAGGGGTAGTACCCGAATCATGGGGATTTCCTATCCAGGTTTCGCCATCATCATCGCTCCAACAGATCCAAGAGGTTTCCAGCCCTTGCATCTGGACATTGAATATCCTATCCGTAGCCGGGTCTACCCATCCCCAAGGGTCATTCGTCTGGAATGCGCACATCGGGCCCGCGACATTCTCCCAGGTTTCGCCGTAATCGCATGACCTCATGACTTTCTCGAATGCTATGAAGAATATGCATCCGGATGATGTCACCCCAATACTAGGTTCAGCTCCATCTTCGCCTACGTCGCTCAGGTTGAATATCAAATCCAATGGCTTCGAATCAACGGGCAAACCATCCGGCCCTGTGACAAATACTCCCTCAATTTCGATAATTGATGTTGGCTCGGACATTCCCTGGGTGTTTTGAAGGCAACCAGAAATTGGCATCAAAACCACCAATATTGCAAAACCGATCGCGATCTTTCGTGGATGCATGTTGACTTCTGATGTGGGTTGGACTTGAACTCTACTGAGCGCCAATGGACAGGATTTTTGTTGTTGGTGGACTTTCGCAACGCATGGTTGATGGGATTCACGTTGTCACAGGAGCCCTTGGATATTCTGGTAGGTGGATAGCGAGAAATCTGATCGATAGTGGAGCGAGTGTAAGGACTTTGACAAACGCCAAGGGGAGGCATAATCCATTCGGGGATGATCTACAGATAGATCCCTTGGACTTTGATGACAGTGAGGGCCTTGTTCGCTCACTGTCGAATGCAGATGTGCTCTACAATACCTATTGGGTTAGGTACAAGAAGAGGAGCGGGGGATATGATCATTCTACCGCGACAAAGAATTCAATGAAGTTATTTGAAGCGGCACACAAGGCCGGTGTGAAGAAGGTCGTTCATTTCAGCGTCTCAAAGCCACATAATGCTCCAGATTGGCCCTATTTTATCGGAAAGTCCGAAACAGAAACCTGCCTGATCGAATCAGGACTAAACTACACGATATTGAGACCGACCCTTTTTTTCGGAGGAAGCCGGAACGTATTGGTCAACAACATAGCATGGTTGTTAAGGAACGCCCCAATATTCGGGGTCTTCGGGGACGGATCCTACCCCGTCCAACCAGTTCACATCCAAGATGTGGCTAAGATAGCCATTGAATCCGGTCAAGAGTGTCACAACAATGTCATTGACGTCGCTGGTCCTGAGATTTACTCCTACAGAGAATTCGTCCTAGCTATCAAAAATGCATTGGGGATTACAAGAATGATCGTCCCAATACCACCGAGGTTTGGATGGCTAGTTGGCAAGGTATTGGGGACGATATTACGAGACGACGTCATTACTATGGCTGAAATAAATGGACTCATGCAGGGGCTAATGTCCTCTGACGAGACGCCAAACGGACAGACAAGATTTTCAAATTGGGTCGTAGAGAATTGCGACACACTAGGACTGAGGTACCAAAATGACCTGAAACAAAGAGCCTACAACCTCACAGGCCGAGTCGCCCCACAGGCTTGACATTTCAGTAGAGTTGTCCTATCCTCTTTGATGAAGCGGGTATCGGGCGCCCGACATTGATCACATAGAATGTAGTTTTTGACGTAAGCGACGATTTTCTCCTTGATCCTCTTTGGAGGGACCCTTCCTTTCAACAATATCCTTGTGTTTTCTTGTGTGCCGGATGTGCCAAGTTCATTTATCAAAAATTGGTAAACATGATTTGGATCTCTGTCCATGGAGTCGACTATGGAAGAAAAGTTTCGGAGTATTGTTTGGTTCCCCTCCAACAGAATCTCAGGCTCAGGCATTGTCCACCTTGCTCTCTCACTGATGTCTTTCGGTATGAGGTCGCGAGCCCTATCTAAGAGGGACTCGTAGTCGAATGCTCCCATGTTGGGCCGGAGAACCTTTCCCTTTTCACCTCACCGGAGATGATATTCGTGAGTGTCCACACCAGAGGGTATGCGAAGGGAGGTGGAAGTGAAGATTTTCCGAACGCATAATGATGCTGTATTGCCCGAAAGGGCTTCCGAGCACGCTGCCGGATGGGACATTAGAGCGCTGGAGGAGACCGTGGTATCCTTTCGCAGTTCAGTAATGGTGCCTACAGGGCTCAAAGTCGCAATACCAGAAGGTTATGAGGGCCAAATAAGGGCGCGCTCGTCTCTGGGGAAGAAAGGTCTAATCCTGCCCCACAGTATTGGGACTATCGACTCAGACTACAGAGGCGACTTGTTCGTCCTGATGACATGGATTGGGGAGGGTGACTCTTATGTCATTGAAAAGGGTGAGAGGATAGCACAGATGGTTATAGCACCCATCCCGAAGGCTCGATTCAGGGAAGTGGACCTCGAACATCTCGGTCAGACGAAACGCGGGGAGGGCGGGTTCGGTTCGACTGGACGATTCTAGTTGCCATCCATAGATAATAGTCGAAGCATTCTTGTTCAATGGACGGCTCAACTGCAACATGCCTCCCCAATCCATAGACGAACTGCGCTCGGCCGTAGCCGCGATGAAGGCCAAGGGGCTCAACTCACAACAGATTGCTGACGAGCTTTCACTATCTCAGACCACCATACAATGGCTCTCATCAAGCCAACAGCCAATGGAGGACCACCCCGCTGACATCAGGGTCGGTTGGAGATCCATCGCTGTCAAGGGTGAAAGGATAGAATCAACTTCAGAGATCTTTGCAGATATAATAGTGGAGGAAATTGGTACAGAGGTAGACGCAATAGTTGGAATTTCCATAAACGGAATCCCATTTGCGACTTGTATAGCAGCAGGCATGGATCTTGAATTGAGCGTAGCCCGGAGCATCAGCGAGGAAGAAGGAGGGCATCTTTCAGAAGTCTTTGCAGGTGTCAAAGGGAAGAGAGTGGTCGTGATAGATGACGTCGTCTCCTCAGGGCTGACAATGAGGAAGACAATCGAGCATCTCACCAATGCAGGAGCAGAAACAGTTCTGTGCCTCGTTTTGGTAAATAAGACCTGGATGGATGAAATTGACGGTGTGCCATTGAGAGCCCTTGTCAGAGCAGCGAGAATCTGAGTGTGTACACATGCATTGGGCAGACCATGCAGCGAAGATCCTCTCTCAAAGAGGGATTAAGCAAACTATCGCGTCTGGCATAACGCCCTCAGGTAGTTTTCACATAGGTCATCTGAGAGAGATACTCACAGCAGAGATGATCCATCGTGCATGCCAAGACATAGGCCTAGAATCAAGGTACGTATTCATCGTCGATAGCATGGATCCGCTCAGAAGGGTGTATTCCTTTCTTCACGAAGATTACAATGAGTACATCGGACACCCATTGGCGTTTATACCAGCTCCAAACCCAGATGGGAAGCCTGATTCCTCACTAGGCAGCTACTCTGACCATTTCCTCAAACCATTTCTCGAAGCGCTTCATGTCATAGGCGTCTCACCTGAGATTATCATGAATCATGGGGTATATGCATCAGGAGCTATGGAAAGTAGGATACATGAGGCTATTACAAAACGTCTTGAAATCAAGGAGGTGATCGAATCGATATCCGGCAGAGAACTTGCAGAGGATTGGTTTCCATACAATCCATTGGGCTCCGATGGGGGTTTCGATGGAGTTAGGGTAGTCGGCTATGAAAGGCCATATGTTCACTGGATAGATAGTCAAGGCGTCAAGGGGAAAAGCGACATCAGAGAAGCTCAAGGAAAGATGCCATGGAGGGTAGATTGGTCTGCTAGATGGGGCCTTCACGAGATAACATGTGAGCCTGCTGGAAAGGATCATGGGGCAGCCGGCGGATCTTATGATACCGGAATCCCAATATCCCGGATCCTCGAATACGAGCCACCTGCAAAGATGGTATACGAGTGGATTCAGATCAAAGGTGGTGGTCCAATGTCGAGTTCGGCTGGCAACACAATTGGGCCCATCGAAACTCTGGGAATTGTTCCCCCCGAAATAGTTCGATACCTCGTTGCAAGGACAAAGATGTCAAAGCACATTGACTTCAATACTGGAAATATGCTCTTTGAAATTGCGGATGAATATGAAAGATTGGCATCAAACCCACCAACATTAGATCCGGATTCTCCACGGAGAAAACAGGTTGCAACAGAGACCGCACTGGGTGCTCTGCGGATGAGCCAGATCAAAACGACACAAGATCGAGGGCAGGATCAAGTACCCTTCAGGCATCTTTCAATGCTCGCCCAAATTCGTTCGAATGACCGTGAAATATGGTCCTCCCTAACAAAATCAGGGCATATCAAGGGCGAACCTGATGGGGCGCTTAGAACCCGGCTTAAGAAAATGAGGAACTGGATTGGAAGTGATCATTTCCCTGAAGATCACAGACTAAAGATATCGACAAAAGTGCCCGAGAAGTTGTTGGGCGAGATGTCCAATCCGCAGATTGAATTCCTGAGGTCTTTGGCATCATCACTTTCGAGTTCAGAATGGTCTGAGCCTAGCATAGGATCGGCGATAGTCGCGACGATGGATGAAAGTCCAGTATCGAGGAAGGAGTGCTACACTGCAATATATCTGGCCCTGATAGGACAGGAACGTGGCCCCAAAATATCGACACTAATTTCAGAGTGCGATCAAAACTCAATTGTCAATCTATTCAGATTAGGTTAGACTGTTCCGATTGTGAGGCTCCTTGGCTCAGGCAGTCCTTTGATCATCTCAGCAATGGCCTGAACCTCCATAGTTGCACCGGACAATGTAGTGACAAATGGAATGTTCAGTTCTACCGCTAATCTTCTCATCATGTTCCCATCAAGGACTGCTCCACCGGAATTGGTAGGAGTATTGATAATCAGTTGGATCTTACCATCTCTCATAAGATCCAAAGCATCAGGAGAACCCTGTTCTGCTATCCTATAGGCGCTATTGACTTCTAATCCCCCCCTCTCTCTGAGGATTGCCGCCGTTCCTCTAGTGGCATAAAGGTCGAATTCCATTTCTCTAAGTGATTTTGCGAGGGAGATTATCGAATCCTTGTCACTATCCTTGACAGTGAGGTATACTCCGCCGTGTGTTGGAACTGGAATTTCAGTGGCCATTCTAGCTTTCAAATAAGCAGCTGCAGCGTTTTTGTGGGAACCCATGACTTCCCCGGTGGATTTCATCTCGGGCCCTGGAGCAGGATCCAAACCCCGTAATTTAATGAACGGGAATACTGGTGCTTTCACAGCAACTGCCTCCTCCTGCCTCTTGGGAATGTTAAGCTCTGAAAGTAGATCGCCCATGGTCAATCTTGCTGCTATTCTTGCAAGTGGTATCCCCGTTGATTTGGCTACGAATGGGAAGGTCCTCGATCCCCTTGGATTCACCTCTAATACGAATAGTTCATCGTTTTTTATCGCGTATTGAATGTTGAAGCATCCGATTACACCTAACCTTAAACCTATGATTCCCGTCCACCTCTCAACTTGATCAAGAATCTCCGGTGAGACATTTTGGGTTGGTATAAAGCAAGTAGAGTCTCCTGAATGGATTCCCGCCTCCTCCAAGTGTTCCATAACGGCCCCAATTAAGACCTCTTGGCCATCACAAACCGCATCGACGTCTAACTCAATCGCATTGCCGAGGTATTCATCGACTAGCAAGGGTTTCTCTGGCGCGACATATGCTTCCTGCATGTATGCCTCTAGTTGCTTATCATCGGTGAGAACCTCCATGCCTCTGCCACCTAATACGTAGGATGGCCGAATAAGGACAGGATACCCTATGCTCTCTGCAGCTTTACGGACTGAAATAGGGTCAGTGGCAGTAGCCCCTCTTGGCATCCTTAGGTTATTTTTCTTAGCAAACTTCTCAAATCTGTGCCTATCGCTTGCCTCATCGACAGCGTCAGGGGATGTGCCGGCCATCTTCAGGGATACGCCCATATTTTTCAAGTGGCTTAACTGGGCCTCAATTGGCAATGCAAGATTGATTGCAGTCTGCCCGCCAAATTGCAATAAAATACCGTCTGCTCGTTCACGCAGCAAGATTTCCATGACTGACTCTGGAGTGAGTGGATCGAAGTAGAGTCGGTCACTGGTATCAAAATCAGTTGAAACTGTCTCCGGATTGTTGTTGATGATGATTGCTTCGTGTCCCATGTCTCTAATTGCCCCGACAGCGTGGACGCAACCATAATCAAATTCTATCCCTTGTCCAATCCTAATCGGCCCGGATCCTATTACGACGATTCTTTTAATTCCGTCCTCTTTCACTTGGGGAGTCGAATCTACCCCCTCATGTGCATTTCCTCCCTCGTAGGTTGAGTAGTAATACGGAGTCACTGCAGCGAACTCGGCTGCACATGAGTCGACCATTCTGAAAACAGGATGGATTCCCAGGAAGTGTCTGTGCTTGGTCAATTCCTCGGGTTTGTCTGGTTCCCCAGTGATGGAGAAACCCCCCATTGCATCTGATATGTGAGCATCTGAGAAACCGTATCCTTTCCACTTCCTAATTCGCTCTCCATCTAACTGAGCGATCGAATGTGACTTCCCATACTCGACGATTTCCTTCTCGATAATGGCCATGGATTGAAACCTGTGAAGAAACCATCTTGTGACGCCACCAGTTGTTTCCCTCACCTTTTCTATGTCCCAGTTTCTTCTAAACGCCTCGAACAATGCGCCCATTCTTCTGTCAGACGGAATTGATAGCCATTTCTCGAGGATTTCATCGCTGAGTGGGGTGGAGGCTCGTTCATCCATGGTTTCCCCGCCTGCGGCATCTGCCATAGTCAAAGGCCTAGGGTGGGGGGCGCCATATTCCAAACTAGACCAAGCCTTGAGGAAAGCCTCTTCAAAACGCCTTCCTATCGCCATCACTTCACCAGTGGACTTCATCGAGGTTCCGATGGTCCTATCTGCCGTTCTGAATTTGTCAAAGGGCCATCTAGGGATCTTGACAACACAATAATCTAATGTGGGTTCGAAGGCTGCTGTGGTCCCATCTCCTGTTATTGGGTTCGGTAACTCGTCAAGGGTGTATCCGACTGCAATCAAGGCGGCCATTCTTGCTATTGGATAGCCTGTGGCCTTTGAAGCCAGAGCCGAGGATCGACTAACGCGTGGGTTCACCTCAATGACCCTGTATTCACCTGTGGATTGTTCGACCGCGAATTGTACATTACAGCCGCCTTTTATGTTGAGTCTGCGTATTAATTTCAATGCCGCGTCCCTAAGGTTCTGATGGTCTTTATCTGACAGTGTTTGTTGTGGGGCAACCACAACAGATTCACCGGTATGCACCCCCATGGGATCTAGATTTTCCATTGTACAGACAATTATCGCATTGTCCGAGGAATCTCTCATGACTTCATATTCGTGTTCTTGCCACCCCAAAATGCTCTCTTCGATCAGCACCTGGCCGATTGAAGAATGCAAAATACCCTGCTGGGCAATTTCGACCAGTTCCCCTGTGTTAAACGCTGTTCCCCCACCTAGCCCCCCTAGCGTGAATGCTGGTCTTATGAGAAGGGGATACGAACCTAGGTCCTCAGCAGCTGCTAATACTTCCTCGACAGTGCTGCACGCTATAGCCTTGCATACCGGGAGGTCGATTCCTTCACAGACTTTCTTGAAGCGATCACGATCTTCTGCATCGTCTATAGCGTCAAGATCGCAACCGATCAATTCTACCCCCAATCGGGCCAAAGTCCCATCGTGGGCTAGGGCTGTGGCTATGTTCAAAGCCGTCTGCCCACCCATCCCGGCTAGTAAAGCATCTGGAGATTCGATTTCCAGAATCCTTGTGACTACCTCAGGCAACAATGGTTCGATGTATATTTTATCTGCCATTTCAGGATCATTTTGGATAGTTGCGGGGTTAGAGTTGATTAAAATCACCTCATAGCCGTCATTTCTCAAGGCTCGACATGCTTGTGATCCAGAAAAATCAAACTCAGCAGCTTGGCCTATTCTAATGGGGCCTGATCCGAGGATCACAATACGATGTAGATCATTCCTTCTTGGCATTATGCTTTACTCCTGACTTCTTGAGTTGATTTCAGGTAGAGTTTCACCATAGCCTCAAACCTATCGAAAAGAAGTGAGGCATCATGCGGCCCTGGGCAAGCTTCTGGATGGAATTGGATAGTGAAACATGGCTTGTCCAAGAGATCGAGGCCCTCTACCGTGCCATCATTTGCATTGATGTATCTAACCTGAAATTCTGAGTCTAGTATATTCTCACCAGAATTTGAGAAAGCGCCCGAGGGGTGTGGGGCTAACATCCCCTTAGCGGGGTCCTCAACCGCGAAACCATGATTCTGACTCGTGATGTGTACTTTGTTTGACTCCAAATCTAGAACTGGTTGGTTTGCCCCTCTGTGCCCATACCTGAGTTTGTATGTTCTCAATCCGGCGGCGAGACCCATTAGCTGGTGACCTAGGCAGATTCCCATGACTGGCAATCCCATTCTCACTGCCTCTGCTAGGCTTTCTTTGGCTCTTCTTGCCGCGCCGTTATGGGCAGGGTCGCCAGGCCCATTTGAAGCGAAAAATGCTGAAGGATTCCATCTTGTGATGATGTCATTGAACGGCATGTTCGCCGGACACCACACGACTTCGAACCTCTTACAAAGTTCCCTCAAGATGTTGTACTTTATTCCGCAATCTAAAACGGCAAGTCGAGTCAATGGTAGGCCGTCAGCCGTAGTGGCACCAGGATTGATGATAACCGATTCAGTCACGGTAACCTCCGCTACCAAGTCTTCTTTATCTGGTGGACTCATTGATTCAAGAGTCTTGAGCATCGTTTGTTCTTCTTCGATGGGTCCGAAGATAGCGAGCATAGTGCCGTGTTCCCTGACTTTCCTTGTTAGGGAACGAGTGTCTATGTCGCATATCCCTGGGACCTGATGTGTGTGAAGAAAGTCATGGACGCTACCAATCGAATCACGGTGATCTGGTTTTACCATTAATTCCCTACAGACTACGCCTCTGGGATGTATTCCTGAGGATTCACTCAAGCCTTGGTGAATTCCATAATTTCCGAGCAAGGGCCAAGTGAAGGTCAAAATTTGCCCCCTGAATGATGGGTCTGTCATACTTTCTTGATAGCCTGCCATCCCAGTGGTGAAAACTAACTCGCCCGTCCCGATCCCACATGATCCAAATAATCTTCCTTCTGCCCTGGTTCCATCCGCGAGAAGCAGGACCCCCCTCGACCCTGTAAAGGGGAAACTCGTGGATGTTGTGAGTAGATGATCAGCGGCATCGTCGAATATTGGTGCGTCCGAGACTCCGTGTTGACCGAGCCCGGGGCTGAAACTGCCACGACTCGGGTACTTTGACATCAGTTATGTTGGCAGAATACGATTATTATACATTCACAAATTTTTTTTCGTTTTGTCAATTATTGACTTTCCGCTTTTGGAGGGTAGAACCTTGATAATTGGGTCAGAGAAATTGCTCTCTATTGCCACTGATTTAAACCATTCAGACAGAGTAATTGCCAAAGCAGCGACCTCGGAATGTGGTTGGTTCCCGACTGAGATGTTGTAGTCAGCAATCCCGAATAGTTCACCTGGTACTTTGGCACCGCCAACGACAAATGCAACAGGGCGATCACGCCTAATTCTAGGCAGGGTCTCTGCGTGATTTTCACCATACATGGTCAAATGCACTACTGTACCGGGCAGCCTCTCGGGACCTCCCATTCTGAATTTTTTCAGATAACCCATGGGATTTTTTTCAAATCGAGAGGTGAATTTCCCACCGAACCTTTCGGAGACCCCTGAAAGTGTCTGTAAAATGCTTGGGTCATGATCTCCAAAGATAATCATTCCATTTGCCCCAAGGGCCCTTGCGGTGAGGCCTAGGTGAGAGGTCATCCTTCTATCACGATCGACCCTATGGCCCAATCTAATGACATCAACGGGAGGCAACCAACGCATATCCACGGCTCACGGGAAGGGTGATGACACATCATCCTCACCCTCATTGTACTCCCTCGCCACCTCAAAAACATCGAATGGCAGGTAGTGGTGTTGACCCAAGACCCATGATAGCAATATCGCGCTTATCCCGCTCATGACTGCGAGGTAGGTTAACAGGGATAGCACAGCGAGGCGTGCAGTTGCGGCGAGAGCGACTGTCACTTCGTCGATTGAACCGACGAGGAGCAACCCTAACGGTTCTATGATTAGATAAGCGACGAGTAGGGCGGTACCACCTCCAAAGAGGAGGGCTCCTGGGGTACCCCTATAGCTCCCAAAAACGAATACTGCAGTGGAGAATAGGACCAAAATCGGCACGATTATGCTGGCTGCGTGAAATTCGAGGCCAAGGAGCGAGTTAGGTATGTCAGAATCCCCAAGTTGTGAGCCTCCTTTTGCAACTGTTATCCACCACACCAACCCGGCAGCCATTGCATAAGCACCGGAGAGTAGTCCTGCATTAGTCATTAGATTTCTCATGTTGTGAGAATCCGTAGGATTGTGCCTCAATACAATGGACTGCATTAATTCTGCAGTCTCTGGTGGGATGGGGTTTTCAATAGGGTCTTCGGAGGTGCCCTCTTCCATCATTGGGCCTTATCGCATTCCATTACATCATAAAGCCAACGTCGTTTCCGGCACCCGTGAGCGTGGACTTGGGGGGTCAGGGGTTCCTCGGAGCAGCCCATGTTCCAGCGTTGATGGGAGTGGTAAACACGACCCCGGACTCTTTTTTCAGTGAATCTCGGCACACAGAGGTTCGAGACGGCATAAGGCGCTCCATAGAGATGATAGAACAAGGGGCCTCGATAATTGACATCGGGGGCGAGTCCACCAGACCCGGTGCTACCATGATATCAGTAGAGGAGGAGTTGTCTAGGGTAATACCCGTCATCGAGGGCATTCTGAAATCTCGGCCGGAGGCCTTCATTTCAATTGACACCAGTAAACCAGAGGTAGCCAGGCGTGCCATAAATTATGGTTGTAAGATGGTCAACGATGTTACCGGCGCGATCAACCATGAAATGGTTGACCTTGTCGCCTCCTCTGAAGTTTGGGTCTGTGTGATGCACATGAAGGGTGTGCCAGGGACCATGCAGGATGACCCCCAATATGGAGACGTGGTTGAGGAGGTCAAGGATTTCTTGTCCTCCAGGGTTTCTGCCCTGATCGGGGCAGGAGTCGCGCCAAACAAGATACTTGTAGACCCTGGAATCGGATTCGGTAAAAATATCCAACATAATTTGGAACTCCTAAAAACTGGTAGACGTCTGGTTCCTCATGAAGGGGTAGGCATCTTATGGGGTGTCAGCAGAAAGAAAATGTTCGCTGACCTACTCGGTAGAATGTCTGCCAAGGAGAGGCTGGCAGGAACGCTGGGTGTTGCTGCTGCCGCTTACTACTCCAAAATTGATGTGCTAAGAGTCCATGACGTAGAGGCTCACTCTGACTTATTACGCTCATTGCATTCGGTACATAACGGAGGCATGAGTTGATGAGTATCCCCCTGCTGGATTTAACCCCAGAAATTAGGGTAATTGGTACTGCTCACGTCAGTAAGAAATCCATAGAGTTGGTTCAAGATCAAATCTCAGAATTCAAACCAGACTTAGTCGCAGTCGAGCTTTGTTCATCTAGATTATCTTCTCTCCAAAACCCCACGGCGTTGGATGATGAAGACTTGCTATCGATAATAAAAGACGGAAGATCTGGAATGATATTGCTACAATCCGCCCTTGCTAGCCAACAAAGAAGGATGGGGATGGAGCATGGAGAAAAGCCCGGCGCTGAGCTGTTGAGGGCCATCGACATTGCTCAGAAAAATGAGATTCCTGTGGAGCTTATCGACAGAGACATTGTAACCACGCTGAAAAGGGCGTGGAAGAATATGGGTTTATTCGAGAAATTTAGGGTTCTTAATGCATTACTTTGGGAAGACGATGATGAGGATGCGGAAGACATAGAATCTCTGTTGGAAGACTCAGATATGCTGACTAAGGTGCTGGAAGAGGCTAGGGATGTTGCGCCAAAGGCCGGTTCTGTCCTAATAGACGAAAGAGACAGTTACATGGCCAATAGACTCAGTATGCTATCAGAAAAAGGGAGGATACTCGCAGTAGTCGGGGCGGGCCACCTTGCTGGAATTGAAAGGTCATGGAACTCTTCCCAAAATACAGACCCTCTTGCCGTAATATCAGAATTGGACAGGACCCCCAAATCAGCAAGATGGCCTAGAGTGCTGGTTGGATTAATTCCTGTCATATTAATCGGTTTTCTGGGTTGGATGTGGTATGAGGGGGACCTCGAGGGCATTGGAGATACACTTGGGTACTGGATGGTCGCAAACGCAGCGCTGGCGGGTGTGGGAGTGGCCCTGGCCGGGGGACATCCAATCTCAATACTAGTCGGGGCAGTCGCCTCCCCATTTACTTCCTTGAATCCGGCTTTGGCTGCTGGATGGTTCGCTGGCTACACCCAGTATAAAATGCAAAAACCAACTGGTCTTGATGCAAAAGAATTTCTCGTGGTAGAGGATGTAAGAAGCCTGTGGGGAAATCGCGTGGGTAGAATTCTCCTTGTCACAGCGTTCGGTAACCTAGGCTCTTCGTTGGGTGCATGGCTAGCTGGCGCTGCTATAGTCGGTTCTTTACTGGGCTAGGTTTGGGGGGGTAGATTCGATTCCCCAGTCGAGTCGCGCCCAGCTCCTCTCATGGATATAGTAGAGAGCCATTTTGGTCACAATCTCAAGACTTGCCACTGTAGCTGCCAATGTGGTGGCTTCTCCCCCGGATATCCCCATATCTGACCCGAACCAAGTTGCGGCCACGAATGTGAGGAGGAATGTGTCTGTAGTCGCGATTAGTCTCCAAGTCATAGTTTTTACTAGGCTTCGCGAGGGTGATGCATGATCCATAGAGAATTGAAAGAGTCTCTAGATTTGTCAATTTCGGCTAAATGGACTCAATTAGAACGGCTATCCCTTGGCCGCCACCAATACAAGCGGTCGCGATGCCCAGACCTCCGCCAGATCTCCTGAGTTCCAATGCCAAAGTGAGAAGTAGCCTTGTTCCCGTGGCTGCTAATGGATGGCCAAGTCCCACGGCACCGCCATTCACATTCACTATGCTCTGGTCTATTCCGAGGTCTTTCATGCAAGCAACAGCCTGACCTGCGAATGCCTCGTTAATTTCCCACCGTGATACATCGTCGATTGAGGCACCTGCCCTGTCTAGCGCCAGCTTTGAGGAGGGTACTGGCCCATAAGCCATAATCGCAGGTTCTAGACCGACAATCCCCCATGAAACAATCCTAGCTAACGGTTCATCACCATCCGATTTGGCTCGATCGAGGGACTTCACAACAACAGCAGCAGCGCCATCAACGATCCCGGACGCGTTCCCAGCAGTGACCAGCGAGTCGGGGCCGAAGTGCGTGCGGAGACTCGATAGGCTTTCTTTTGTTGTTCCCGGGACGAAGTGATCCTCATCTTTTGGCCCCACTGTCTTACCATCGACTTGGATTGAGACGATCTCCTCGGACCAGGTTCCTATTCTGATGCTTTCTTCGGTTCTTTGATGGCTCATAGCCGCGAAGGCATCAGCCTGCTCGCGGGTTATGTTCAGCCTCCTGCAAAGTTCATCGCTTGTTTGCGCCATGAACTTGTTCGATATTGAATCCAGAAGATTCGTGAACAAGTAATCCTCCATGTCTTTATCAAGCGTGTCTCCATTTCTCGGTGGTCTGCCAAGTCGATTTATGTGACGCGTACCCCTTAGCACCATGGGTGCCTGACTGAGATTTTCCATTCCTCCAGCAACCACGGTATCGGCCTCGCCGAGCATTATCATCTGGGCTGCGGAGACAATTGATTGAGCGCCACTCCCACAAAGTCGATTCAATGTCAACATAGGTGTTTCTTGAGGGATGCCGGCCCTGAGACCTGCATGTCTGGCCCCAAAAATAGCTTGGCCAGAGGTCTGCAATGCGTGTCCCATAACTACATGATCCACGGAGTTGGGGTCAGTATTTGTGTGTTCGATTGCGCCCTTAATTACCTCTGTTCCAAGTTCCTCTGCAGATATTTCTGAAAGTAGTCCACCTTTCTCACCATCGCCTCTTTTTCCCCCAGACCATTCACAAAATGGGGTTCTCTTACCTCCAACAATTACGACTTCCTTTCCCATGGTCCACGGGAGGTGATGGGCTACATGAGGATAACTAGGGCAATGGCCGAAGCCAGCATAATACATACGGTAGATAGGGAACCTGCAATCAAGATCGGCTTTGACACATTCAATAACTCCCTAGGACGAATGCTCAGACCAATTAAAATCAAAATTGGCACCATCAAGAGGCTTCCAAGGTGCTCGATATTTTGGGCAATAGTTTCAGGGATGAGGAACGAGGACAAAATAGATGCGAGGATGAAGCCTGGCAGAAACAATGGGATTCTTGAGATTCCGGAGGAGATTTTGTTGCCGGATTCACCATTTCCTGACGAGTAGATAATTGCCGCGGGCACTACTATTAGCAGTCCAAGTACCCTTGTTAATTTCGTTCCGGATGCTAATGACAATGCATCGCCACCCATGGCTTCGCCTGCAGCAATCGCCTGAGGGACCGCATGGACTGTAGATCCCGCCCAAATACCGGCTGATTCCGGCTCAAAGCCTATTGCACTAGCCAGCAATGGAACCGAAAGGAATGTCGCGAGCCCTAGTATGTTAATCACCGCCAGAATAGATCCTGTTTGCTTAGAAGTCAATCTTAGGCTTGGTGCTACGGCAAGTACCGCACTATTACCACATATCGCCCCTCCAGCCCCTAGTGCAAAGGCTTCCAGTCGATCTATCCCAAGTATCCTCGAGATTAGCAATGTACAACTAAATGCTGCAATAATAGTAATGATGATTGTGCATAGTCCTGCGACTCCGATTTGATTCGATAATGCCATATTCATGTCCAATCCAAAGCCCAGCAAGATGATCGCTGGGGGAAGAATCAGGTTTATCCAATTCTTGTTTGTGTTTGGATCGATATTCAATTTATCTGAGAGGGTTATCCCACAAAGGAGGCCAAATGTTCCGGCCCCTAGGGAGAACATCCCGCGTGAATCCAGAATGTAATCTAAACAGATGCAGAAGGTGGTCAGAGATATTACTGCTATGATACGTTGGGATCGAGTCAACGACTCACCGTCATTGCTACTGTCCTTCTTTGTTATTCATGGTTCCCAGGTATTCGGGCAGGTCCACACCGGCATTTCTTGCGACGTCATGGAGTGGAGGAAGGCTCCGAACCAGACTGCTGATGAAATCCGAGGTGGCAGAGCCATCGGCAGATCCGCCGCCATCCCATACAGTGATGCTGTCGATCTTCAGATTCTTCACCGCTTCTACCTGCGCTGAGACCATCTCTTCTATCTTCTCAACCATGAGGAGGGTGGCAGCTGCCTTAGTGTCACCACCAGTGCTTTTCACCAAGCTGGCATACCCATCTGCTTTGGCCTGCAAGACCTTCTGCACACCCGCAGCCTCAGCCTCATATTGCATCAGAATCGCGTCCGCCTGACCCGAAGCTATTCTCCTCTGTCGCTCAGCCTCGGCCTCTGCAGCTATCTCGATCTGCTGTTTCTGGATGTTCTCCCTGACGATGTCGCTAGCACGCAACCGCTCTTCTTCCTCGACGTACTTCGACTTTTGAATCTCGGCCTCCGCTTGCGCCTTCGCGATTTCCGCACGCTGCTTGGCCAGGGCCTCTGCTTCCGCGAGATCGGCATTGACCCTTGCGATCTGCGCTTGGGATGAGTTCTCGCCCTCGACGGCTATGGCTTCCTGCTCGTTGACGAAAACACGCTGATCGGCCTCTGCAGCTTTCTTACCTTTCTCTGCTTGAGCCATATTCTCTGCGACCTGGATCTCTCGTGCTCTGTCTGCCTCAGCAGAACCAACAGCACCATCCCTCTCTGCGTTCGCCACATCTACACGGGCCCTCTCTACTGCCTCTGATGCTGCCTTCTTCCCTATGCTCTCAATGTAGTTGGATTCGTCAGTGATGTCTACGATGTTGACGTTGATCAGGTATAGACCCACCTTGTTCAACTCAGCATCCACATTGGTCCTGATGAGGTCCAGGAAAGCATCTCTGTCTTGGTTGATCTGTTCAATTGTTAGTGTTGCAACAGTGAGCCTTAGTTGTCCGAAGATGATCTCTTTTGCCATCTCTTCGACTTGGTCAAGGTTAAGTTCAAGCAATCTTTCTGCGGCTGAACTCATTATACGCGGGTCGGTGGAGACACCGATGGTGAATGTGCTGGGGACGTTTATCCTGATGTTCTGTTGTGAGAGTGCATTCCTCATGTCGATATTGATTGTCATGGGGGTGAGCGATATGTAGCTGTAGTCCTGTATGAGGGGCCAAACAAGCGTAGCACCGCCGTGGATAACCTTGGAGGCCTCTGAGCCAGCGGTTCTTCCGTAGATTACCATGATTTTGTCTGGGGGGCACCTCTTGTATCTCTGTGCGAAGAAAATTACCACAGCGACCAGAAGGAGTATGCTCACGAACATCAAAACGCCAACTGCTGCTGCTGCTCCTCCTCCGTCATCCTCCTGTGCGGCAACCGAAGGAGCCAAGAAAAGGGCGTTCAACACAGCGAGAACAGTCGCGCGGCCTAGATGGGACATGACCTCCACTAGATGAGGATGGATATGAAGGCTGTGCCGTCATTTGGGTTCTTCATATGCCGAAGTTACTCTTCTTCTGGGCTGTATACCACTGGCTCCACCATCAGAAGGGTGCCAACCACTGCCTTCACCATCACCGTTTCTTCGTTTGGAATCATGGATCCGTCGACTGACTTGGCATCATATTGCCTCAGTGAGCCCTTGATACTGACAGAAACTTGCCCGGTTCCGCCTTCTGGGATTCTGAGATAAACCGTGCCACTAACTCCCACTGCATCATCAATCTCAATGGTTCCTTCTGCTTGTAGGGCTATGAAGAACTGGAACACCTTGCCGGTTGCAAACATTGAGGCGCCACCAGAGATGCCTCCCACCAGTATTGCAAGTACCTCTGGCCCTCCGGATTGCATAACTATGATCCCAGTTAGGCCGAAAAACATCATGAATGCCATAACACCTTGGAACGTTAGTGCCTTGAATGAGGCGTCAGCCCCCATTGCATCAATGTCTACACCGAAGACGCCCTCTGCGATATCTCCGATCCCGCCCAAAACTACCACGAGAATTAACCAAAGAAGAAAGAGGACCCCCCCGATAAGGGCGGAAGCACCAAACATTAGCTCGACACCTGTGGCATCCAACAACCCGAAAACAAAGTCGATTATTCCGACCATATCCCGTCCACAGAGTGTTGACGGATAGTGCTGTCGATAGGATTACTCCCTACTCAGCCATAATCCATACATCTTCTCGAGCGTCAAAATCGGACCTACACTCAAACCCGTGAACATGCCTGCTGCGACTATTGAGACTCCATGGTCAAACCAAGTGCTCATCAGCGAATATGAAGACAGGCACACCCCAGCAAGAAGAATTGGTATCAACACCCTCCTGAGAAATATGTAGTAGCCTCCGAGCCCATCGAAAGCAGGGTTGCCCGTAACCTGATCAACAATTTTGGCGGCTTTGGACATCATTGTCCCTCAGGAAGTAATAAGGCTCCCAAGGACATTCATTGACCCTATGATCATCAGGATAATTGGTACGCTCCACCAACCCGCACGGTTGACAACAGTTCGGTCATCAACCCTCTCAATGCGGCCCTGATCATCCCTGTCCAAGCGAGTCTTCTCCAATTTAGAGTAAGAGTCATTGAATTCCTTCTGATACTTGCCAACCGAGGTTAGAAAATATATAGCGAGGAGTGCAGTAGTCCCGCCCGTCACGCCGAATATCTCGGCGACAGCCTCCACGCCTTGATCTTGTAGGTATTGCCACAGCATTAACTGAGCCACTGCCAACAACCCAATCATGATCGAGTCCGATCTGGCCATGGACTTGACAGACGGGCCTCATTCATCAAATCTTGCCCGAATTTTGGTTACTTGAGGTGCTTGGGCCTTCCTTCCCAGATGCCCCATGTGCCTCTCCCCAGCGCGATTAATTCAGAGTCTTGATTTCTTATCTCGCCCTGGACGTGCGCCAAGGAGCGACCTCTTCTGATCACAGTCCCTGTACACAACAAAGTACATTCGTTCTTTGCAGCATTGATGTATGAAATGTCCAATTGTGCAGTAGCGCACCACTCTTCCCTATCCAAGGATGAGACGACCGCCCCGCCCATAGCGGTATCCAACAGAGTTGCGTGGAGCCCACCATGTGCTACTCCACCCTTGTTCAGGTGATTTTCGGTAACTTGGACCTTGGCTATACATTCCCCTTCTTTCATGGAAACTAGTTCGATGCCGAGGGATTTCTGGAGCTCCCCGATATGGGGTAAAGAACTGGAACCTCCATCCTTCATTGATGCAGGTCAGCATTCTCCAACTTATATTCATGCTGCCCCGGTCTGTACGGCCCACAAACGGCTGTAGAGCCCAGAAGCCTCGATTAACTCATCATGAGAGCCCGTTTCTGAAATCTTGCCATTATCCAATACTGCGATTCTGTCCGCATTGCGTACAGTGGATAGCCTGTGGGCGATTATTATCGTGGTTCTGTTCATAGATAACTTCTCAATTGATCTCTGTAGGGCTGCCTCTGTCTCGTTATCGACATTACTGGTGGCTTCATCCAAAACAAGTATTGGAGCATCCTTGAGAACTGCTCTGGCTATGGCGAGCCTTTGTCTCTGCCCGCCTGACAGCCTGTGTCCATCTTCCCCAACGTTTGTTTCCCACCCATCGGGGAGTGACTCTATGAATTCGATTGTCTCTGCGACCTCTGCTGAATTGATCAATTCCTCCTTATTGGCATCGGGCTTTCCATAGAGAATGTTCTCCTTGACTGATCCTGGGAAAAGAGTTGTATTTTGGGAAACTAATGCTATTGATCCTCGAAGGCAATTGAGGGTTAGATCTTTGACATCAACACCATCTAACATCACATGCCCGGATTGAGGGTCATGTAATCTCATCAGGAGGTTGATTAGCGTAGTTTTTCCTGCTCCAGTCGACCCGACAATCCCGAGCGTCTCGCCCGGTTTGATTTTCAATGAAAGCCCCTCATAAACAGGGCTTCTACCCTGGTAGGAGAAGGTCAGGTCTTTGAATTCGATATTCCCTGAGATTTTCTGAATGGTTACATCCCCCTCCACGATGCCTATGTCCGTGTCCAAGAGATCTAGTACTCTAGTCGTTGAGGCCATTGCCCTCTGGTACAGGTCGAAAGTTTGCCCCAGCCGCGTCAGCGGCCACAAAAGACGCTGTGTGATGAATACAATCACGCTGTATGCTCCGATTGATAGACTGCCATCCAGGGCCATCCATCCGCCCACGAGCATGTTGGCCGTGAAGGCGAATAGGATTGCCATTCTGATTAATGGGACGAAAGAGGCTGATAGTGTAATTGCAGACTGGTTGGCTTTGAGGTATGTCTCAGAGGCCTCCCTTACTCTCTCTATCTCTCGCTTTTCTGCGGTGAATGATTTGATGGTTGTTATCCCACTCAAATTGTTATTCAAAAGTGAATTTAGGTCGGCCACTTCCTCTCTAACGCGAGTGTATCTCTCTCCTATTCTTCTCTGAAACATGAATGAGCCTATGACTATCACTGGGACTGGTATTAGTGCCAATATCGCCACCTCGGGGGCGATTAGGAACATAATTCCACCAACTACAACAACGGTTGTGGCTACTTGAAGTAGGTCCGTTGCACCTTGGTCCAAGAACCTCTCAAGTTGATTGACATCATCGTTCATGATGGCCATCAGACCCCCTGTAGTTTGTTGAGAGAACCATCGCATCTCCAGATCTTGTATATGTTGGTATGCGGACATTCTTAGCTCATGCTGAGCGGTTTGAGCGAGATTTCGCCATAAAACCGCATAGAAGTACTCAAACAGTGATTCTAGGACCCAGATTACAACGGTCAATGCCACGAGTATCAGGAACTGATCACGGGGGTCAGACCAACCCAACTCACCAAGGAACGATTCTTCCCTCATGGCTACTACATCTACCGCCATCCCGATGAGCACAGGGGGGGCAAGATCCCAGAATTTGTTCAATATCGAACAAATTGAAGCCAGAATAATCGTTCCTCTGTGTTCCCTGAGTTGGGAGATTAGCCTTGCTAGGGGGTGATGGTTCCGGCTCACAACTACAGGAGGAAGCACCCCCGCTTAAATTACTATTTTGCCGGGCATTTCGGATGAGGCCTAAAATACCGTACCGGTCCATGCTTCCGCCCAGAGATCCCAGATCCCCGCTCCGATAGTTCCAGTTGCGTTAGTTCGTAATGTCAGCCTATCATCCGAGGACAATAGGCCGTCAATGTCTGAGTCGAACCAGTCCAATTCCCACCAACTGCCATGATTGTCCGTGATGTTTACCGGGGCATCAGATAATCGCATCAATGCAGTTGTGGATAGTGATCCATCATTTCCGCTAAGCCCATGAACTTCAAGTTCACTTGGTAAGACCTCCATGATGAATCCTTCTGGGATCACTGTAGTCCATTCCGTCGCATCCTCTAGTTTGTATGGATTTGTAGGGAAGGTGACCGCTGAAGGAATCCTTGGGACATCACTTCTAAAATCGATTGAAACATCTTGGCCCGTCTCTATATCAAGCCTGAAAGAGGTTCCGTCCTCAAGATTGAACATTTGAATCCCCACCAACAGAGGCGGGTCACCCACTAATTCTAAAATCGAAGAAATTGACTCATCATTTGCCGTCGCTATTTGTTGTGTTGAGGGGGTATCAGCAGTGATTGTCCACTCAAACCCGGAAAAAATAGAGGGGTCGAATCCGAAGGGGGGATAATTCCCATCTGGGTCTGCCATGCCTTGTAGCGCAAGCAGAGCGAACGGGTCCACATATTCAGGGCTAGCATCTCTTCCTTGAAACCACGCTGACCCCACTCGGATATTGGTCATGTTTCCAGAAACTACCTCCTCAGTGTCCAATTGTGTCCCCTGAATGCTAATCGCCATCCCAATGGATGACCTCTGTGAGGCATCTTGTTTGGCGACGTTCCAGCGGATCGAGCCTTGTTGACTGTCCCCCTGTGACGAGACCTCAGTAAGGGTTGATACCCTTAAGTTATCATGTATCTCGGCAAGATGTAGAATATCGAGAGCATCGGGGGAAGAAAGAAGCTCATTCAAGGAATCTGAGTCTAATTTCCAGCAATTTTCAGTGCAGACTGTCTCTTCAGAGAGGCATCCGGTCAGGCTCATGGTTAGAAGCATCGTCGTCACCATGAATGCTCGCATATGCTTCGGATAGGGAGGATTGACATGAGGTTTCTGAATCAGGGTTCCTTTGATATCGTAACGATGGTTCGTAGGATCAGGAGTTGCAATGAACAACCTACTTGTCGTGTTTAAGAAAAATCACGAGCAGGTCCATGATGGTGCACTCAGCACTGTGATTTCGACCTTGGATAAGGCTAAGCAGACCTATGGATTTGACTTCAGGACTGTTCCGAGGGAGGAGGTCGAAAGGGACGATTTTGTGGGACCAGAGGTTGTTATTGTTCTTGGGGGAGACGGTACTTTGACTTCCATAGCCCACTCAGTGGACGATCAAACATTGGTCTTGGGAGTCAACAGTCATCCAATGGACAGCGGAGGAAGCGGGTCCTTCGGATTCTTCATGGGCAGCGACCCAACTCGGTTTCCCGACGACTTGAACCGTCTCTTGAGAGACTCTTGCATAATCAACACGATTCCAAGGCTTCAGGCAGAAATAATGTCAACCTCCGGGAACATAATCAGGTCTGACCCCGCATTGAACGATCTTCTTGTGGCAAATACACATCAGTATCAACCCTCGAAGTATCGCCTGAAAAGGGCGAGCAGCCCCCCTTATCCCGAATTAGACGTGAGGCAATCCTCATCAGGATTGCTATTTTCTACATTCTTAGGCCAAGGCGCGTGGTTCAGACATGCAATTGACATAGAGAACTTCGAATTCCAGATGGAGCAGGTCAATGACCACTACCTGGTGCTGTCTCGGGACCTACCGAATGACCTGCGAAGAAGTGATGGATCCCATTGGGCATGGACCAACCAGACCACGATGATCAGCAGCGATATGCACAGGGGGTATGTCGTTGCTGATGGATGGGATGAAATGCACTTCACGAGGGGCGCCAGGATCTCGGTGAACAACAATGGACCAAAGCTCAAGCTAGTAACTTTCTCTGAGGACATCTACAGCCGAGTAAAACCAGGCATCAGGAGATGACGTTCGGATCTAAGTCAACTTCAGAGGATCTGGTTTAGGAAGAGCTTGGTCCTCTCGTGCTTCGGGTTGGAAAAGAACTCCTCGGGCGGTGCCTCCTCGATGAGGTGGCCTTCGTCGAAAAGTATGCATCGATCTCCGACCTCCTTCGCGAACCCCATTTCGTGGGTCACAACGATCATTGTGACATTTGATTTAGCTAGGTCTACCATCACATCAAGCACCTCTTTGATCATCTCGGGGTCCAAAGCCGAGGTTGGCTCATCAAAGAGCATGATCTTTGGATCCATCGCTAAGGCTCTGGCGATTGCGACTCGCTGTTGTTGCCCACCAGATAGTCCGCTAGGATACTTGTAGGCCTGCTCTGGAATTCCGACCCTCTCTAGTAGGTTCATTGCCCTTTCCTCTGCCTCAGATTTTGAAAGCCCATTCACCTTCATGGGTGCTAGTGTTATGTTCTCCATAATCGTAAGGTGAGGGAACAGGTTGAACTGCTGGAAGACGAATCCGACATCGGCTCTGATCTTCTTCAGGTCTGCAACACTTGTTTTTTCGCCCATCTCAATTCCATTCACCAAGATGGATCCAGCGCTATGTGGTTGCAAGCGGTTGAGTGTCCTTATGAAGGTGGACTTCCCTGATCCGGAAGGGCCAAGAATCACGATTATCTCTCCCCTCTTAACCTCTATGTCAATTCCCTTCAGGGCCCAGAAATCCCCGAAATTTACCTTTACGCCCTCTGTCTTGATGATTAAATCATTCTCATTCATGCTTTTTCCCCTCCTCCTTCTTTGATCAGTCCGAGCCCTCTCTCGACCCCGATTGATACCCTTGAAAGGTAGAATGCGAACACCCAAAATACGAGTGCCGAGAAGTAAAGTGGCTCCAAGAAATACCCCAAGAAGGACAGGTCGGTGTTGGGCATGTCCTTGGCTATCTTGAAGAAGTCAAGAATGTTGATGATGAATAGTAGTGTTGTATCCTTCCAAAGTCCAATGAACTGGCTGACAATCGTTGGTAGGGTCGTCCGGATAGCGTTTGGGAGCTCCACTAGGCGCTTGGCCTGTATCGGACTCAGACCGAGTGCGACTGCTGCTTCCTTCTGGCCACTATCAACTGCCTGCAATCCACCACGAATAACCTCGGCGATGTAAACCCCTCCAAATAGGCTGAATATCACCATCATCCTGACGATGTTGTCAAAGTCCTCAGGATTTGTGAACAGTGGGTCCACGACATCAGGGAGCAGGTACATCGCGAAGTATAACCAGCAAATTAGAGGTCCAGATCGGACGATTTCGATGATTGATACTGATGGCCATTTTAGGATTGGAAGCTTGCTTTGGCGACCGAAGGCTAGGAGGATTCCAACTCCTAAGCCAAGAACGCAGCCTGCGGATGCTACGATTATGTTGACAAAGAGGCCCCCCCATTCCGACGGAGGCACTCCTGGCTCAGTCAACGGGCTGAACAACGAGCCAACTACTGGAACCATTTCGAGGTATGAGGCCAGTGATTGGATGAATTCAGGAGGGTCCATGATCACGATTGTAATTAGGAAATCGAAAATTGCAAGGAAGAAAAGGAGTTTTTTCACTCTGTTCACCTGGTATTCATCCCGTCTGTTGGAGTAGATTCTGGCCAGTGTGAATGCCAATACGCCAATAGCAGTTGCATAACCCAACTTCATTGCCGTAGCTTCGACATCGTAGTTCGCGTACTCGGGATTTAGTGCGTACGCACAGACCACTAGGGTAGCAACGAGGAAATACATCGAGAATTTTCTTGCCTTTGTCTTGGAGACTCCGTAGGCTGCACCGAAAAGCCCCCATGTTAGGTAGATGACAGGCCAGAGCCGCCAGTTTTGACTGGGAAGGTAGTCTTGAGTCATGGCCTCGGTCATCCTTGCTCCCAGCAGAGTTAGCACTCGGTTCGCCCAGATTATATCCCATCTCATGGTGAGGAGGGCGATTTCCAAGGAGAGGTCCACAACGTAATAGACTGCAAGGGCCGATCCAACTCCCAATATTGCTATCGAGGGTGTGCGTACAAACGTCCTCTTGAGCAATGTCAGGCTTAGAATCCAGACTAGGAAGGATTGGAAGAAAGATGACCCGAAGGAGTACAATATTCGATCAGTGCGGGATATACGTTCGCTAAGGTCCATCGAATAGTGGCCGCTGAATTGCACAAGGAACCATATGACCCCTACGATAAGAGCAATGTAGGATAGGAGCAGGTCCCTTCGCATGCCCTCGTCTGAGGACCTTCCTGTGAATCCGACCTCCACATCCAACAATGCAGCTTCGAACTCGGCTCTCGACCTTGGGAGATTGCCAAGGAGCGAACCCGATATCATATCCTCACCCTTGTTACCCTTGCGTTGTAGGCGTTCATGATCCCGGAGATAAGTAGGCTACCTGCTTGATAAGTGACGAGTAGCAGGAGAAAGAGAGGGATCAGTTTCCCGACATTGTTCATCATAACAAAAATTACGTAGAATACGTCGCTGTACGCGACAATAATCGCTAGGCTGCTATTCTTCCAGACGTTCATGTATTGGCTGTTCAGTAAGGGAATCATGCTCCTTAGTGCCTGCGGGAGGATCACGAGCCTCAGCCTCTGAAAAGGTGTGAGTGCAAGGGAGACTGCCGCCTCGACCTGCCCCCGGGGCAGGGATTGTATGCTTCCCCGTACAATCTCAGCGACCACAGATGCCGTGAAAAGCGTCAGGCCCATGACCATGGCCGTGAACATAGGCGTAATCTCAAAGGCGGTGTTTTCAATAATCGACCACGACGCTGGGCTTTCTGGAATAGGTTTGATGACCTCGGGCATTGTGGATCCTTGAAGCATCAGTGCGATACCTAACACGGTGGCTGCACCCCAAATTCCAGATCTTTGTAGGACGGCCCTGTTAGAGTCGTCTACCCCATTGCGATCCATTATTCTGAATCCAATCCAAACTGCGAGGAGTGAAATTAGGAAAAGAGCCAACCTCCAGGCCTCGGTAGTAAGCGTCCAAATGCCTTTGTTGCTGTAGAATATCCACCCATTGATGTTCGCCTCCTCTCGGAAGAGGGGGAGTGTCTCGCCCAGCTGTGTGGCAATCAGGAATAGTAGGACTGCTAGAGGGAGGTTCCTGAAGACCTCCACGTAAACCGTTGCCATCGATGATGCAAGTTTATTGGAGGAGAGTCGCATAACGCCGATGAATATTCCGAGAATCGTACAAAGTACGATGCTCAGAAGTGTGACACGTGCAGAGTTGATTATCGCGGTAAAGTAGAATCTCCACCTTGAATCCTCTCCGAAAACGGCATCAAGGGGCCATACGTTGATTACGAAAGTGTTCAGCTCGTTCATGAAGCTCCAGTCCAAGTTCCATCTTTCTCTTGTGACCGTATCTGGGTTGTTGAGTAGGAACAATAGCCTCGTGGTGATGAAAAGCGCTGTTGGGATAGAGATGGCGAAGATCAGTGCTGCGAATCTCCTGTCCTGCTCCCCCGGATTTCCTGACTCAGTCATAATTATGGCCAATGAGGCAAAACAAATTCCTACAATTGATAGAGAGAAGAGCTCAACCAAGTTCTGTCGAATGATAGGTGGAGCTGAGGTGAGGAACAACGCAAGAAAGATGAAGATTCCCGCTGGGATTCCCGACTTCAACAACTGGTTCTTGGAGGCCTCTCCAGAGAGAATAAGTGGCATGTCACCCAATATCAAGAGGTAGGACGCGAGGATAGGGGTCCCGACCACTAAGAAGGGAAGGCCCTCAGTGGGTGTAAATTCAAGGATCGAAACCATAGCTTGGAGGATTAGAGTTGCGAGGATGGCGAATACAGAGGTAATGTAACCTCTCCAGTTGCTGAGCGCTCTGAGATTCTTGAATTCGTCAACAGCGAGCAGGAATAGGATTAGTATCGCGGCGCTCGCCCAGCCTACGACTTGGTTGTCCCCTATGTAAGACGAATTGAGTTCTATGTCATTTACAATGAAGCTTCTCGATAAGTCGGTTATCGAGGCCATCGTCGGAGTTAGTACTTTCATGCAGTATGACCACAGTATCCACACTGATAATCCGTACAAGATTATTGAGAAGAAGAAGGGTGCAGGGTCTCCCTTGGCCTTCTTTGCTAGGGACATCCCCAATTTCGAGAGCCTAGTGATTGGTAACGAATGCAGGATGGTAATCTCCTCCTTAGAAAGATGGGTCCCCGAGGGAGGCGGTAAGCCCCCCTCGAGGAGTTTGGTGTTGCCTTAGTCTATCGCCGAAGTATTCAGCGCATTGGAGGAGCGAACTGAAGTCCGCCCTCAGAGACTAGTGCGTTGTCAGTACCAGCGCGGTCCAAGACGCAGCCAGTCATAGCGGCTGAGCCAGAGTGGCCGTCGTAGGTCCCGTCGCAGAACGAGTTGTCGTATGCCTCTCCGTAGTTGCCTACGTGCATTAGGACGTTCTGCATCCAGGTGTCTGGCAGCGGGTTGTCCTCTGTGCCTAGTCCTAGGTTGCTGTTGAGGAGCCTGTTGACAGCTGGGATGGTTGTGTCAGCGGATCCGTAGTTGTCGGAGGTGATTGACATCTCCTCTGCGGTCACCATGCCGAACCATACCCACTCAACGACGTCCTTCCAATCGTCGTCGTTGTCTCTGACAGCTGCAGCTAGGGGCTCCTTGGACAATAGCTCTGGTGCGATCCATAGCTGGCAGTCAGAGCAGGTGCCGTCAGCCTCTAAGGTGTACTTCTTGGCGACCATGGCAGACATGTCTCCAGTAAATGCATCGCACTCACCAGCGACAAGCTTCTGGGTGGCCTCAGCAGCGTCAGCGACGCCGATCACAGTTGCACCGACGTTGTTGACGGTGTTCCAGTCAGCGAGGTTGCCCTCGGTTGTGGTTCCAGTACCGACGCAGATCTCGGCGCCGTTGAGGGCGCTGGAAGTGTAGGCGTCAACTCCGGGGTTTGCTACAGCATCTCCCCTGATGAGGATGCCCTGACCGTCGTAGAAGTTAATCCCTGCGAAGTCGGCATTTAGGTCAGCGTCACGAGAGGTCGTCCATGTCGTTGTCCTTATCAGTACGTCGATCTCCTCGCTCGCGAGCTTCTCGAATCTATCCTGGCTCGAAGCGGGTATCCACTCGATGTCCGTCATTGGGTCAAGGCCGATTGCTGCTGCAACGGCCTTGCAGTACTCTATATCTAGACCTGAGCGGACTCCGTCGGTAGATAGGAAGCCCATTCCCCATTGGCTCTCCTTGACCCCACACTTTAGGGATCCTTCGCCGTTGTTTCGGGACATAATTGTGTCAAGAGTGCTTACTGGCGTAGCTTCTGCTATACCCGCTAAGCGACCCTCTTCCCTGGCCGTATCGACGTCAGCTTGTGTCACTCCGTCATCGTCTCCGCCGGTGCACCCGGCAAAAGCCGCAGTCATCATTGTCAGCATTAGTGTGGCAGCGATCAGTCGTTGCATCGTCACCTTTAGGATTGGTTTTGTATATATATATTCGGCAAAAAAAGGAATCAGGTGCTATTATGATACCTTTTCGTGTGAATTTGTGTGTCTGTAAGAAAATGTTCGAGAAGCGCTGGTTGGGCGGTGGGGCGACTCAGTCGCCCCACCAATCCCGGTTTCCAGAGTTACGTAGGAGGTGATCCATCTGCAGGTTCCCCTACAGATACCTTGTTAC
>CEWG01030879.1_pt1 | contig 31065 bp, 30 predicted proteins | sample 361411 | NCBI WGS metagenome assembly CEWG01 (sample SAMEA2622173, study PRJEB7988) | marine metagenome | biome: marine biome (ENVO:00000447); feature: surface water layer (ENVO:00002042); material: "saline water (ENVO:00002010), including plankton (ENVO:xxxxxxxx)" | depth 5 m | reverse complement strand
CTGGGAGTCTTCTTCAAAAGCTTTGTGAACTGCCTCTTTTATATCCTCTTTATGGTAAACCTTAGCAATACCGTAACTGCTTCCAGATCGGTTAGGCTTTATAAAACATGGAAGTCCAACAATATTTTCAATATTTGCTTCATCAAAAAGATCTCCTTTTTCTACAACAATTGAATTAGCAGTTGCAATTCCAATTTTTTTTGCAAATTCAAGGCATTTTCTTTTGTTGAAAGTAAGCTTTGCTACACTAGTTTTACAGCTGGTTTGAGGTATTTTTTGTGACTCCAAAATATCAGCTAAATCACCGTTTTCTCCCGGTGCTCCATGAATTGCATTGAAAATAATGTCGAACCGAATATTTTCGCCATTCACATTAAAATTAAATTTACTTTTATTGAATGCTGTTTGTATATTTTTTTCATCCAAAACAGTCCATTGATTCTTATCAATTAATAAGCGATAAATATCCCATTTTCCTGTATTTAGATTTTGAAAAACAGTTTCGCCACTTTTTATTGAGATTGATCGTTCGGATCCGTAACCTCCCATGGCTATTCCTACGACTTTTTTTAGCATATCTAAGCTTTTAACAAATGTATTGTATTTCACTTTAAACCAAAAGCCCATTGATTTATTATATTTGATTACATTTTAATCATGAATTTTTTTAGATTTTTTTTTAGTCGAGCTTTTTTAATTCAATTGATACTTGCAATATTTGCATCTATCTTTTTCGTTTACCTATTAATGTTATTTCTTAAAGCGATTACTCATCATAATAATATGCAAGAAGTCCCTGATCTAAAAGGAATTTCAGTTATCAATTTAATGGAAATCATAGAAGACCAAAGTTTAAGATTTGAAATTATTGATTCCTCAAAGTTCACCCCTAATCTTCCTCCATTAAGTGTTATTGATCACCATCCCCGTGCTGGTCAGATGGTTAAGAAAAATCGAAGAATATACGTTACTTTAAACCCCTCAGGATATAGGAGAATTAGTGTGCCAAATGTTGTACAGATTACCAGAAGAAATGCTGAGGTAACCCTAAAATCAGTTGGCTTTTCTATTGGAAAAATATCCTACAAAGATAATATTGGAAAAGATATGGTATTAGAAATGAGATTTAATGGTCAGCCTATTGAACCAGGAATACTTTTGCAAAAAACAGCTAAAATAGATTTAGTATTAGGTAATGGAAAAAGAAATTAATATTTCTGAAGATTCAGAGATTAATGAAAATGAGCTCTTTGAGCATTTTTCGTTTAAGGCTGATCCAGGTCAGGAACCCCTTCGAGTGGACAAGTTTTTAATTAATCGAATTGAAAATGCAACAAGAAATAAAATTCAGCAAGCAGCAAAAACAGGAGCTATTCAGGTAGGAGGAAAAACCGTTAAATCAAATTACAAAGTAAAGAGTGGTGATTCTGTAAAAGTCATATTTTCATATCCACCTCATGAAAATCTTTTGTTGGCTGAGGATTTACCCATTCAAATTATTTATGAGGATGAAGAAATTGTTGTCATAAACAAAGCTCCAGGTATGGTTGTCCATCCAGGACACGGAAATTACTCAGGTACATTAGTTAATGGTTTACTTCATCATTTTGAAAAACTTCCCTTAAATTCTGATAATAAACCTGGATTAGTACATCGTATTGATAAGGATACTAGTGGCTTACTGGTTGTAGCTAAGACAGCTAACTCCATGGTTAATTTATCAAAGCAATTTCATGATAAAACTGTTTCTAGAAAATATGTTGCTTTAGTTTGGGGAACTGTAAAAGATGATGAGGGTATAATTGAGGGTAATATTGGAAGGCACCCAAAGAATCGTCTTCAAATGACTGTTTTTACGAATAAAAGCCGAGGAAAAAAAGCTATCACTCATTACAAGGTTATTGAAAGGTTTGGATATGTTACGTTTGTCGAATGTGAACTTGAAACTGGGAGAACACATCAGATAAGAGCCCACATGAAACACATTGGCCATACTTTATTTAATGATGCACGATATGGTGGGAACGTAATTCTTAAAGGAACCACTTTTACCAAGTATAAACAATTTGTTCAAAATTGTTTCGCTAGTTTACCTAGACAGGCTTTACATGCTAAAACACTTGGATTCTCCCACCCAAAAACAAATTTATGGATGGATTTTGACTCCAATATACCTGAGGATATAAAAACTACCCTTGAGAGATGGCGAAATTATTCTAGTTATAAATATTTCTGATGTTTCCATAGGTACTGATAATTCGATGGAATTTTTTTTCAACGAAAATCATTATAAATTTGAAAAAAAGTTAATTATGAAAATAGTTCTCTCACCAGCCAAATCTCTCAATTTTAATACTGATTTGCCCACCAATGAAAATTCTAAACCTATTTTTTTAACAGAGGCTAAACAGATTAATGAATTGTTAAAGGAAAAATCTCCAAATGAATTGTCTAGATTGATGAAAATTTCTGAAAAGTTGGGTATTTTAAATTGGGAAAGAAATAAAAACTTTTCAACTCCTTTTGATTCTAATAACGCTCGTCCAGCTATCTATTCATTTGATGGAGATGTATATTCAGGATTAGATGTTTTTAACCTACCAAAAAATAGGATTAGTTTAATGCAAAACAGCTTGAGAATTTTGTCAGGACTTTATGGTTTACTTAAACCGCTAGATTTAATTCAACCATATAGATTAGAAATGGCAACTAAGTTTCCCATAAAAAATAATAAAAATCTCTATGAGTTCTGGAAAGATAAAGTGACAAGTTTTTTAAATGAGGAATTAGAGGAGGGAGAACTATTTGTTAATTTGGCTAGTAATGAGTATTTCTCAGTCATTAACCCTAAAGTTTTAAATTCACAAGTGATTACACCTCAATTTAAAGACTTTAAAAATGGTACCTTAAAAATTATTTCATTTTATGCTAAAAAGGCTAGGGGAATGATGGCGCGTTATTTAATTGAATCAGATAAGATTAACGCTAAAAGTTTATTGGGTTTTAATTCTGGAGGTTATTCTTACAGCGATGAACACACAAAGTCTCCTCTTGACCCAGTTTTTATTCGTTGATTTACAATAAAGAAGAATCTATACCAAGTACATGACTGCTTAGGTAATTGTTGAAAAATTCCAAATCCATTAGATTTGAACCTAACAAATCATTATCTCGAATTAATGAAATTGCATCCAGTTTAATGTAAGCATTTAGCATCTCTATTGCTTTTTCCGCATAACTGTAATGCCACGGTTCATAAAGAAAACCTTTTCTTGCAGGATCTTGATTATAAGGCTTTATGAAACCAAATTTTTTGGCATTCGATTCCATCCACTCTCTAAGCTTATTATAAGGACCACTACCATGAAACTTTTTGGTAACCAACAAGTCACCTTCTGCTGGTTGGGATTCATCTATGATATCAATGTCAGTCCCCCAATGATGTCTGGAGGTTCCGGGTATTGTTGAGTACTTGATTATTTGATCTATAATAGCAGAGTTTTTTAAGCCTTCCTTTTTAAACTTAACAAATTTACTATTCCAAATAACTTTTTGTCGATCATAGGAACGATAAGCAGAAACAACCTTAATTTCTATTCCCTCATTTTTTGCTGCCTTAGTCATTTTTTTTAAAGCAGATTCAACCTCGGGTAACATGAGAAAGTCTGAACCCACAAATTTCGGGTTTCCTTTGCCGATAAGTATTAAGGGGTCATAATCTCTCAAAGTCATGATGGGGTTTTTAGAGAAAGTTATTAGTCCAAGAGTAGTGCTTAAAAATTCAAATCGGTTCATTCCAAAATTTTATATAATCGTTGATGGATTCCAATACCCTTAATATTAAATGTTTCTCCAATGTTTTTATAACCTAAAGTTTCGTAAAATTTTTTTGCACTGATCCTAGCATTTAACCATATTAATTTAATATTTTTCAATTTAAGTAATCTTTCTTCAACTTCAATAATTAATTGAGAGGCCAAACCTTTTTTTTGATATTTGGTAAGGGTTGCAACGCCCCTAAGCCTCATGGCTTTGATTCCAGGGAAATTATCACATTCAAATGGAAGTGCTGAAATTACAGATATAATTTGGTCATTCAATTCTATTCCTAGATGAAGACTTTCAGGATGATTATCAAATTTAAATGCGCACTCTTTTAAAGGTCTTCCAATTCTTAGGACAGGATGTCTAACGACAAATGTTTCTCTTGATGTTATACATTTTATCTTCATAATTATTAATCTCAGTGAACGATTTTGGGAAATTAAAAAAATTAATTAGGTTTAAGCACTTATCTTCAAATTAGCTTTTATCTTTAAAAAATGAATTTAAAACTTTTGTTTACCTGTTTAATTTCAATGACTGTACTCTATGCTCAAGATAGGATACCAATTAAAGGAAAATTGATATATCGCAATGTCAATGTTGTTGCTGCTAATGTTGTAAATAATAATGCTCAAATAAATACAATAACTGATGGTGAAGGGGAATTTGAAATCCCAGTTAAAGTTGGAGATGAAATTATTTTTTCTTCTGTTCAATACATGATTCGAACCGTAAAGATTAATCCAGAAATAATACAAAAAAATAGATTAATTATTACTGTCAATGAAAAAATCAATGCTTTAGAAGAAGTCATTATTACACCTGATAATACAGAAAAGTTTCTTGACCTAAAGGAAGAAGAGTTTAAAGGATATGATTATCTTAGAGATAAATCAACTCGTTTAGAAAACGCAATAGTAAGACAAGGTCAGCTTAATAATGGCATAAACGTTATCAATATTTTAAAATTAATCACCAAAGTAATAAATAGTAAAACCGAGGAGGAAAAAAGGAATTTAAAACCAAGTGAAGTCCTTAAATATGTATTTGAAATAGATTTTTTTAAACGGGATCTTGAGCTTACAGATGACCAAATTATCGGTTTTTTAGAATATATAGATGATAATTTACCCTCGCAGAAATTGCTAAGCCAAAGTAAGCAATTTCAACTTATCGACTATTTAATTTTAGAGAGTAAAAAATACCGCAATAAATTTTAGTATTTAATGAGATTTTTTTTGGTGTTTTTTTTGGCGTTAATTTTATCAGGATTGACTGTGCATCAGTTCTATGTATCTACTACGTTAATCAGATTTGTTCCGGAGGAAAGTAGTCTTCAAATTACGGCTCAAGTTTTTGCTGACGACTTTGAGTTTACCTTACAAAAGCTTTCCCCAGGTATAAGACTTAATCCCGATAGTAAAGTTAAATTGGCAGATAGTTTAACAAAAAAATATTTTCAAAGAAATTTGGTCTTTAGTTCTGAAGGCCGAAATCTTCCATTTAATTACTTAGGTAAAATTTATCGTAACGACTTATTGGTGGCCTATCTAGAAATTATATTGGACAGTACTGTACAAAATTTTGATGTCAAAAACACTTTACTATTTGATTTTACCGATGATCAAAAAAATATTTTACACTTTCGTAACAAAGGCAAAAGACGAAGTTTTTTGAGTGTATCCTCAAAACATACATTCGATATTAAACTAAACTTTTCTGAATAGAAGTTTTCATAAAAGTTATAGGTAAATTTATATTAATTTAATTTAGAAGAAACATTTGAATTCATGAAAACATTAAATTTTTTTTTAACTCCACTTATACTTGTGACGCTTTTTGTTAATTCCCAAGACCAAGGGTTATCCCAACCATCTACTGGTCATTTTAATTCTAACAAATTCAAGCAACTAAAAGAGGAGTTGCCAACACCCAATAAGTTCAGAACAGCCTCTGGTGCTCCTGGAGAGGATTATTATCAGCAAAGAGTAGACTATGTGATGAATATTGAATTGGATGATAAAAATAAAAGATTGTACGGTGAACAAGAAGTTACTTACACCAACAACTCACCAGATATGCTTGAATATTTATGGTTACAATTAGATCAAAATATTAGAAAAAAAGACTCACCAGTATTACAAAAAAATTCTGAAAGTGGAACTGCTCATAATATAATTTATGACCTTATAGATGAATCTCAGGTTGATCGTTTTGCATCAAGACACCTTGAAAATCCTTTTGACGGTGGATTTAATATTCAATGGGTTAAGGATGAACTCAATCAATTTTTAAAATACACCATTAATATGACTATGATGCGGATTGATTTACCAAAACCCTTAAATAGTGGTGAGCAATTTAAGTTTTCTATAAAGTGGTGGTATAATATAAATGATCATGTAAAAAAACGTGCTAGATCAGGTTATGAATTTTTTCCAAAGGATGGTAATAGATTATACGTAATTGCTCAGTTTTTTCCACGTTTAGCTGTTTATAATGATGTAGAGGGATGGCAAAATCATCAGTTTTGGGGTAACGGTGAGTTTGCATTGAACTTTGGTAATTATGAGGTAAACCTGACTGTTCCTGCTGACCACATATTAGAAGCTACGGGATCTTTACAAAATCCCAAGGAGGTTCTATCTCGTGAACAATATCGCAGGTATAGGAGGGCAGAAAAATCGTTTGATAAACCCATTATGATTGTCAGTCAAGAGGAGGCAGAAGCTAACGAAAAAGGGTTTTCAGAAGAAAAAAAAACATGGAAGTTTATTGCTAAAAATGTAAGGGATTTTGCCTTTGCAAGCTCAAGAAAATTTATTTGGGAAATGATGGCTGTTCCAATAGGAGGAAAAAATGTAATTGCAGTTTCTCTATATCCAAAGGAGGGTAATCCCCTTTGGGAGCAGTTTTCAACCAAAGCCGTCGTTCAGACATTAAAAACGTACTCTAAATTCACTTTTGATTATCCTTATCCCAAAGCTGTATCTGTTCACTCGAAGAACCAAGGAATGGAATACCCCATGATATGTTGGAATTATGGTAGACCGGATGAAGATGGTACTTACTCATTAAATGAAAAATACGGGATGATTAGTGTAATCATACATGAAATTGGCCACAATTTTTTCCCTATGATAGTCAATTCAGATGAAAGACAATGGGGCTGGATGGATGAGGGATTGAATACTTTCGTTCAATATTTGACCGAACAAGAGTTTGCGAGGCGAAATCCTTTATCCATGGATAATTTTACAAGGTATCCATCGAGAAGAGGTGATCCAGAGCGTATTGTGAATTATATGGCTGGAGACCAAAGTTTCCTGGCCCCAATAATGTCTAATCCTGAAAACATTTTTCAATTGGGTCCAAATGCTTATGGAAAACCTGCTACAGCACTTAATATTTTGAGAGAAACAGTAATGGGTCACGATTTGTTTGACCACGCATTTAAAACTTATTCAAATCGATGGAAGTTTAAACACCCCACCCCTGCAGATTTTTTTAGAACCATGGAGGATGCATCAGCTGTTGATTTAGATTGGTTTTGGAGAGGCTGGTTTTATTCAACGGATTATGTAGATATTGGTGTTAAAAGTGTAAAAAAACTTCAGTTTACTAATAATATTCCTCCCAAAGCCAAAGCATTAATTGAAAAATATGGAATTACCAATGAAGATTATCCATTTGTTTTTCTTGAGGAGGAAGATTTAACAAATAAATCTATAATTGGATCTAATAATCTTGATTTTTATATTAATAAATATGAAAATGATACTAATACAAAGTTACAATTACCTAAGAACTTTTATGAAATTACTTTTGAAAAACCTGGAGGTTTGGTAATGCCTATAATTATCAAATATAATTTTATTGACGGGAGTTCAGATCTTGTAAAGTACCCTGCTGAGATTTGGAGAAAAAATGATCAAATTGTTCAAAAAATTATCACAACTGATAAGCAAATAAAATCTGTAGTTTTAGATCCTGATTTTGTAACCTCAGATATCGAAATTGGCAATAATACTTGGCCAAAAAAAGAAAATCTATCTGAGTTTGACCAATTTAAGTCCAAAACCAATAGATAACTTGACTAGATTGATGCTTTTTAAGTCATCTCCTTAATATACCTTTTTATATATTTGCTAAAATTTGAACCATGTTTCTTTTTATCAGTGGGACTGAGTTAGTTTTTATTTTTTTTATTGTGTTACTTGTTTTTGGTGCAGATAAAATTCCTTCAATTGCAAAATCTTTGGCCAAAGGAGTTACGCAAGTTAGAAATGCCACGAATGAAATAAAATCAGAGATTCAAAAGTCAGTAGATTCAAATGAATTAGGAGGGGGAGTAGGGAAAAATATTAAAGAAGAAGTTGATAAAGTAAAAGACGACTTTGATGAATTGACAGATTCAATAAAAAGAGATCTTTAAATTTTCCTGCACATCATCAGTCCATCTCTGATAGGTAAAAGAAGTGTTTGCAGACTACTATTTTTTTTTACAAGCTCACTAAAGAGTTTTATACCTTTTGTTTCAATATCATCTCTTTTTTGCTGGTAATCCAAAACTTTACCACTCCATAAAACGTTATCGGCGACCAAAACTCCACCCTTTTTTAATTTTGGTTCTACCATTTCCATGTAATTTGCGTAATTGGCTTTGTCAGCATCAAGAAATATTAAGTCATACTTTAACTTTAATTTTGGAATGATATCTATAGCGTCTCCTATATGAGTGAAAATTTGATTTTTGAATTTACTTTGGTTAAAGTATTTTTTTTGAAAATCAATTAGCTCCTCGTTGATTTCAATAGTATGAATTTTACCATTTTTAGTCAAGCCTTCTGCAAGACAAAGTGTAGCATATCCAGTATAAGTTCCAATCTCAAGAATAGTTTCAGGTCTAATAAGCTGTGAAATAAAACTTAAAACTCTTCCTTGAAAATGTCCGCTAATCATTCTAGATTGAAGGATTTTTTGATGCGTCTCTTTATTTAATGCCTTTAGTAAATTAGATTCATCCTGTGTGTGATTTATAGCGTAGGTCATTATATCATCACTAATAAAATCCATATTATATATTAATAAAATTTATAATTAAGAATTTAAAATTTTGTTTGGTCTAGCATAATCTAGTCTTTTTTGAAGTTTTGGAAGAGCATATCCGTCTAGCCCATTTATGGTCATTACACTTCCATCCTCCAAATTAACCCAACCGTCATCCTTTAGAAGTTCTTTTTTTATAAAAATATGCTCTATAGAAGCAACAATGAATACACATCCATTTTCTTTAATGTAATACTCATTCCTGTATCTACAACCTAGTTGAACAGGTGAATCTTTTACAAAAGGTGCATAAAAATTATTTTTATATAAGGGAGTTAATCCTGTTTGATCAAATTCGGAAATACCTTCATCATATTTTGCACTGGTATGATGGGCATCCTCTAATTGATTAAATGCCACATGGTTTACTGAAAATACTTCATTTTCTTTCAAATTTTTGTAAGTATGACGTGGAACACTATTTGGCCTCAAAATAAAACTAAGTAAGGGAGGATTGCTTCCTAAATGAGTTATAGAGCTGAAAATAGCTAGGTTTTCAATACCTGAATTTGATCTACTACCAATCAAATTTGCAGATTTATAGCCAGTAATACTGTTAATCATGTTTAACCTATATAATTTTGAAAAATTTTTAATTGCATTATGATCAAAATATTCCATAATTATTGTTTTGTTAAAAGTCTGATTTTTTTTCAAAATATATTATCACAAATACCAAGCCAATAACAATGAATAATAAACTAATAACAAATATATAATGGTCAGCTATTTCATTGGTAGATAAAAATCCGTCCCTGGTTACTTTTAGATCAACGTATCTTATTATAATTCCAAGAGGAATTAAAATGAATATAAATTTTAATTTTTTTAGGATATTTATCATAAATGCATAATGGGCTATAATAATCTAAAGTATTAAATTCTTAATTAATGGCTAAATAGACTTTAAAGAATCTTTTTTTGATATTGCAGGATTTATTTGAATCGATTTTATACAGTCAAGGTGTGCGTTTTCAAAATTTTGATAAAAATTTAAACATCTTCTAACTGATGGCATTTTATCTTTTTGTTTGATGAAATTTTCATTGCTTAAAAGTTCTGTGCAAAAACAAGCATCTTTAAAAGCGTATTTTCCTTTTATTAAAAAAAATAAAATCAGAAGTGACAGAATGACAAGTAATAAGATGAATTTAAACTTCATTAACTATTTATTTCTAAGAAATTAAATAAATATAATATTAATATTAAAAAAAATTGGGTAGGATCAAGATTCCTACCCAATTCACGAAATAATAAAAAAACCAAACAATTAAATTAACTAAACTAAGTGTGTACTTCTAAGAGTATTAACTTATACAATGTAAAATTAACTCTTAATTATAAATTAACTGCTTAAAAAATCGTCATTGTGTGCTTTTTACGACTTAAATAAATTTACATTTAGGTTTTTATTTTTTTATAAAAATTCAATGTAAAAAATTGAGGGATATTCAATGAAATCGTTAATTTATAAAAATTAATTATTGAATTTTAAGCTATTTACACTAATGTGTATATATTCTTTAAAGTAAAATACCGAATGTTTAAGTAAAGAAAGATGAAAATATTATGTATAATTCTTTTAATCTACAAAATGGACGTGGAAAATTTAAAATAATTAAAGAAAAAAGTTATTTTAAAAAATTTTATTGAGATGGGTGGGCTATATTCATTCTTTCACCATCAATATTATCTAAATCCCACCCTCTCAATGAACAAAATATTATTATCTAATTTGTTTATTCAAATGTGATCCGTCACAGTATCCAGAAGAATTTTGTGTATTTCCGCATCCACATTTTACTTTTAATTTTTTCATAATGTAAATGTACAAACAATATTTGTACATACAAAATAAGTATTAATTTTTTTAAATACTATAGAAATTAAAAACTTATCTTGAAAAATCCTACTTAACGTTATTTATTCTTTTATTTTTACGCGGGGTGTTTAGCTCAGTTGGTTTAGAGCGCTACCTTGACAGGGTAGAAGTCACTGGTTCGAATCCAGTAACACCCACAAGGTTTTATTAATTTTGACTCTTTTTACTCCTAGAGTAAGAAAATAACTAATTATTAGTTTAGGTAGTTATATTCTTCTTTTAGACCAAGCATTTGTCTTGCTTTTTCAGAAGGTTTTGGTTTTTTGTCCCTGTCTTTATAGTATGGTGCATTGTCCCAACTCAATTTTTCTCCTAATTCTCGAGGATCTTTTGTTTTGATTAAGTATTGTCTAAGTTGATTTGACATGGATTTTAGCTTTGGCATGTATTTATCTAACTCAGCTAGGTTATTCATCTGAAATGGATCCTTTGATAAATCGTAAAGCTCCTCCCTTGGCCTTTTCGAAAAGGCCAGGTCAAATAGTCTTTTAGCGTCAGATGATTCTTTATTTCTCAGCATATATAATTTTGTTGGTGATTCGTAATGTAACATATGGGCATCAACGTCTCCATACAAAGGGGGGTCTCCTGCAGGCCATCTATTTGGTTCGTAATTTTTAATATACAAATAATTAGCTGTCCTAATTGCCCTACCAGGGTATCCTAAACCTCCCATCCTTACAAATGCATGACGCTCTCTTGCCATGATTACATGATCTCTTTTTGGATCGATTTTACCTTGTTTTTTTGAGGTTAATATATTTAAAAAACTCTTTGCGCTCATATCTTCAGGGATTGCAATATTTGATAGCTCAAGAAATGTGGGTGCAAAGTCTTTTATATTTACAAAGTCATCTACCTCACGCTCAGGTGGAAAAAACTCTGGCCAGGATATTATCAATGGAATTTTAGTTCCAAAATCATATAAATTGGCTAAACCTCTTGGCATTTGCCAACCATTGTCACTACAAACAATAATCATTGTATTTTCAAGTTGCCCAATTTCTTTAAGTAAGGAGACGTAAGACCCCACTTCTTCATCAAATCTTTGAATCTCATTATAATAATCAGCTATATCTTTTCTGACCTCATAATTGTCAGGTAGATAGGGCGGAACATAAATAGAATCAAGATTAATACCCGATTTTTTCCATCCCTCCTTTATATATGGACGATGAGGGTCCCTACTACTATACCAATACAACCAAGGTTGTCCCTTTTCCACTTCATTATAAAAATCTTCGAAAGAATTGTATCTAGCCCCTCCTGGATTCTGCTTCCAACCTGTAACACTTTCATCTCCAGGACCCCAACCTTTTCCCTCAATTCCAACGTGATAGCCCGACTCCTCCATTAATTTAGTATATACTTTTACTTTTGGAAAACTACTCCAAAGATTAGCCGCCTCTCCCAAGTTCCAAATATCCTTACCAGTAAGCATAGAGGCCCTTGCAGGAGAACATGAAGGAGCAGAACAGTATGCATTTTTAAAAATTACCCCTTTTTTAGCAAGCTTGTCAATATTTGGTGTTTTGATGGATTTATCTCCATAACATCCTAAATGGTCTGCAGATTGATTATCAGACATTAATAGAAGTATATTAGGTCTTCTTATTTTTTTTTTAATTGAATCCTTTTCATACGAAGCAAAATCACATGATAAAACAAAGGATAAGAAAATTGTTATTATCAAATATATTTGAGGATTATTTTTTTTTTTCATTACGTTTTAGTCATTTTTTAAAAAAGCGTATTTCACAAGCAAATCTAATTTTGTATACTCTAAAGTTTTCTCGTGAGTCGCTTCTAGAATTAATTTCGGAGCTTTACCTGCTTTTTCTGCCTCTATCCATCTGTTAACGCATAAACACCATTTATCACCTTCTTTTAAACCAGGAAATTTATAATAAGGAATTGGTGTAGACAAATCATTACCCATTTGAGCAGAAAACCTTAAAAAATCAACAGTCATAACAGCACAAACAGTGTGAGTTCCTGCATCTTCGTTATCAGTTCTACATGAACCATCTCTGAAATAACCAGTCATAGGTTTTAGACAACAAATCTCAAGTGGTTCGCCAAATACATTTCTTTCCATTAGACATAAATAAACTTATTTTACAGCCAATTTAGAATTAATAGCTCTATATATCAAATATCATTTTGTCTAATCCTAATCTATTCAATTTAAATTACTTTCATAAATTTATATTAATCTAAAGAATGGAAAATATTACACATGTAAAATTAAGCTTCCAATAAAAATTTGTAGATGAAGGATTTATATATAATTATTTCAATTTCATTTATTCACTTTCTAGCGCTTGTAAGCCCTGGACCTGATTTCATTATTGTTATGAAAAATTCCATCCAATATTCAAGAAAAGCTGGAATTTATACCTCTATTGGAATTTCGTTAGGTATTTTGATACATTTATTTTATTGCATTACTGGACTATCATTAATATTATCTACTAACCTCTACATACTAAATCTATTTAAATTTTTATGTGCTGGATACTTATCATATCTAGGAATAAAATCCATTCAATCTAATGTAATATCAAAAAAAAATCAATCTATTCACAAAATGGACATTAGTTATCTTAAAGCAATAAAAATTGGCTTTTTTACGAATGTTTTTAATCCAAAGGTCAGTTTATTTTTTTTAAGCTTATTTTCGTTTATAATTGTTCCGGAACAATTACCAGTAGAGATTATAATTTTTTTGATAATTATAATTACTGTATCATCGTTTATCTGGTTTTATATAGTTTCAATATTTATTTCTCAAAAAAAAGTAAATATTTTCTTTTCAAAATATTTCCATTTTTTCAATAAAACTTTTGGAATAATTTTAATTTTTTTAGCCCTTGGAATTTTAAAAGAAATAAGCTTTTAAAAATTAACTATTTCAATTCAAAATTTTTAAAATGTAAAATCTTTATGGTATTTATAATTTTTAAGCCATTAGATTTATTTTATTAATGAATATTTCTTTTAATTTCAATCCCCTTAAACATAAATTTATTCTCACTAACTAAAAGTTCCTTGCCACTTGATGTAGTTATGTTATTCAAAATGATTTGTTTAGTTTTTATGTAAGGGTAAGTTTCTGTGTAGTTCTTTGATTTAAATTCTGGATTAAAATTTGAAAAAATGACCAATGATTTGTTCTCTTCATTAAAACTAGAATCATCAAAAAACAAATTATCGATAATAATTTTTTTTGGCATGTAGCAGGTGTAACCAAAATCATGTTTTCCTAAATTCCTTCCGTTAAAAATTGGAAGATATTCAGAATTGCTTCTTTTTGGGGAAAATATGCAATTTTTTATTATTACCTCTCCCTCCCATGTACTACCATAATCTTGTCTGAAGTTAATTAGACTTCTTCCATAAACCTTGGTGTTTTGAATTAATAGATTTCCAGAACCTATTGCATTTATTCCCATATAACCTAAAGTTGAGTTACGAATTGTAGCATTATAAACTCCCATATGAGCGTCAAATCTGGAAAATATACAGTTATCAAAAGTTATGTTTTTTGAATAATTAGATGCAAATATGCCCCAATAAGTATCATTATTAATATCATTTGTTTGACTACAATTAATAATATTTACATTTATGGCTCTTCTTACTGAGAGATCGTAAGATCCCATTGATACTCGTTTTCCTGCATTACCAATTGTATTGTAGGTTTTGTGTCCAGTCAAGACACAATCTCTGACTGTAATATTTGAGCAATCCGATATATTTATAAATCCTCTATACGGAGCACCATTTTCACCTTCTCCTATAATTTTATGTTCAAGATTTTTAACAATTACGTTAGACCTCTTAATTGAAAAATTTCTACTGTAATAAGTATATTTTGATGGAGCTTTATTTGCAATCGTAATAAATTTGCCTCCGCTAATTATTAGTTGTGTAGAATCAATAGGTAAAGCGTTTATTTCCGTTATATTATTAAAGTTCCAAATTATCGGAGAACTTTTATCAATTTTTCCATTTTTATCAACTATAAAAATATCTGTTTGTGGCTTCCCATTATTTTGATTCAAACCATATCTAATGTAATTTCTAACATTTGAATCTAAAATAGTAATCAAACAGGAAGTTTTAAAATTCATATCAATCCTTTCCTGATTTTTTTTGATTTTTTTAACACCCTTAATTGAAATTGGATTTAAATCCGATTCAACTAAAAAAATTGATGACTCTATATTTTCAACGTTGGAGTCATCAATTATAAAAGTTGAATCAAGAAAATTGGTATTAGTTTTGATAACAGCAGTCTTATCCTTCCCATCAATTAAGTATTTTGCCCCGTAGTTTGCTCTAACAGCTAGTCCATATATGTTTGCAATGTGATGAGTAGCAATTATAGAATTTATGTCCTCTGATTTACCATCACCAACTGCTCCCATATCACTATAGCTAATGAATCCCCTAGATTTAAAGCTTTTTAAATCATTTTCATTCAAATGGATTTTTATAGTCTCAGAATTTAAAATATTTATATCTGAAGTAGATTCACCAGATACAATAAAATCGATATTTTGACTATACAATTGAGCTTTGAAAAAAAATCCAATAAAAGCAAATAGAAGATGTTTGTTTAATTTTATCATTTTACTCTCTCCTATATGAAATATATGATCTTAGAACTTCTGTAAAATTGGTGTAAATTCTTCTTTCCAATTGTGACATATCCTTTTGATTAATAGGATTTTTTTCATTTGGATCCTCTACTACATTATAAAACCTGTTTCCCACATACAACTTGTATTTCTCATTTCTAACCCACTCCTTTGACTGTTCTTTTGGATTAGAACCACCATCTCTGTTATACCAGGTATGTATCCATTCTTTATTCCTACCTTTTTTTCCAATTAGTTCTGAATAAAAACTGATTCCATCTAAATCTATATTAGAATCAATTTTTACATCAGCTACCTCGCAAAGTGTTGGGAAAAAATCGCTAAAGTCAACCAATTCTCTGGAAATTTGATTTGGCTTTATTTTTCCTTTCCAATTTGCAATTAATGGAACATGGGTACCATTATCTGTTGTCCTTCCTTTTCCACCCTCAACAGCAAAATTATCCATCATAGATACAACTGGTTCGTCTGTACCGTTATCCCCAGTAAATAAAATTAAGGTATTATCTCTCAATCTTAATTTATCTAATTGTTTAACTATTCTACCTATTGAAAAGTCCATATATGATACCATATCACCAAAATATTTTGCATTTCCCTTATAGGTTTTAGATCCTAAATCATTGGGGTCCCAATCTCCAGAGTGAGGCGTTGGATCAAATGGACAATGGGTAAGAATCATGGGATAGTAAACTAAAAATGGTTGATTTTTTTTTCTTTTTATAAAATCATTGATATAATCAACTACTATATCAGTTGAATAATCCCCTTTATTTTCGTTATATAGCTCACCATTAATTTCCAATACAGGATTGACATACCTTTTATCTAAGCCTGTGGAATCTCTTCCAGATGTTGTCAATTGCCAGAGAATATGTTCATCAAAACCAAAATGATTTGGTAGAGATGCATCTTTTCCTAGTTGCCATTTTCCAGCAATTAGTGTAGCATAACCCTCTTTTCTTAAAACTTGACTGAAAGTTTTTTCTTTAGGATCCAGGATTCCGAATTTTATATGATTTTTTTTATTAGACCTGCCGGTCATCAATCTAACTCTGGAGGGAGTACAAATTGGTTGAGAATGACAATTTTCAAATTGCATTCCAGTGGCAGCTAATTTATTGAGAAAAGGGGTTTTATAAGAAGTCCCACCATAAGAATTGATACATTCAAATCCAAGGTCGTCAGCCATAATTAGGATTATATTAGGTTGTTTTTGATTTTGAGCATTGAGCAGAAATGAAAATAATATCAAGCAAGAAAAAAACGAATATTTTATATAGTTAGCTTTCATATAGTAAGATTAATTAAGTTCGATAAAGTCCTTTATAATTTGGTCAGCGTCACGACCCATACTGCCAAAACCATGACCAGCTCCTTGTAATCTGTAATGAATAACCTGATCATTAAGATAATTGTATTTAAAAAAATTCTTAGGCCCTTCCTCAGCTAAATCGTCGGTGATTTCAATTCCATCATAACCCATGGCTTTAGCAAAAATATAGGCACTATATTGTGCATTTAAAAAAACATATCCCAAGACACCTTCACCACCATCGTAATTTGCGATTTTATCATTAGATCCAGCAAGACAAAGAATTTTTCTTCCCTTCTTAGGATAAGATAATGTATTAAATAAATTATTTTCTGATTGTGCCCAAAATGAACCGTCTCGATATTGAAATGAATTTAATTGCGAAACCTTGCAAACAGCTTTTTTTAGTGATTCATCTTGAAATTCAATAAGTAATTGATTGACTAGTGCAGACCCATTGGAGCTTCCAATGATTGATATGTTTTCAGAGTCTATATTTTTCATTTTTTTCAAATGGGAAAAAATTTCTTCTATGAATTTAATATCCAAGGCCTTGGATTTTTCTTTTCTAATATTCCAGCTTTTTAGGTATCCTTGAGGGGCGATAATTACATGATTATTTAAATAATTAAATCTATTTAAAAATGAACTTGCATTTCCTCCATTTCCATGAAGAACAATTACAACAGGATATTTTTCAAGCTTGTTCTCTGGAACCTTAACAAATACTTTTCTAGAATAGCCGTTAGGTTCTTGAGACCATTTTTGAACAACTTCAAAAAAACCTGATTTCAAATTGGTACTTTCAGTATCTCCTGAAAACTTACTATTTGTGCAGAAAATATTTAAGCTAATGAGGAATAATAAAATTTGCTTCATCAAAATTTTATTGTTTCAAAGTAAATAAAAAAGTCTCCAAGGAGACTTATATTTTTAAAAAACTTAAAATTTATCCGATAACTCTTGCGAGTGTATACCCAATAGCTATGCCAAGGACCAGCATTATGATTCCTTTTCCTGAGAAAAACCAACTAAATTTTTCTTCCCAGGCATCTGGGATAAAATTTTGATTTTCATCCTTTGCAAAACCAGAACGAGTTGAATAGCCAGCATACCAGTAAACCCCTCCAAAAAGTATCGCTAGAAAAATCAATACAACTAAAATTTCCATAAATAAGTGAATTAATTGATTTAAAATGTTCGGTTGAAAGTAAATTTAAGGAAAATTTTGCTAAAAATTACTTAATTAACTTTAAATCAATATTATAAAATTTTATGGTTAGTAGTTATTTTGAATAAACATAATGAAATCTTATGTTTACTAAAATATTTTACTAAATGAATCACCAGATAAAAAACTTATTTGAATACACCAATGAGTATAATAAGAGTTTAATTAAACCTGAGGAATTCTGGGCAAAAATCGCTGAAAGTTTTCAATGGAGGAAAAGGTGGGAAAAAGTATTAGAATGGGATTTTGAAAGCCCAAAAATCCAGTGGTTTAAAAATGCAAAACTTAATTTAACAGAAAATATTTTTGAGAAGTTAATCCAAACACATAGAGATAAAACTGCCATAATATGGGAACCAAACGATCCAAGCTCATCTCCGATTCATTTGAGCTATGGCGAACTTTATAAACAAACCTGTAAGTTCGCTAATGCAATGAAATCCAATGGTATTCAAAAAGGGGATCGTGTGATTATATATATGCCAATGGTTCCTGAAGCTGCAATAGCAATGCTTGCTTGTGCGAGAATTGGTGCAATTCATTCTGTAGTTTTTGCGGGATTCTCTGCAAAAGCTTTAGCAGATCGTATAAATGATTGCCAAGCTAAAATGATATTGACTTCTGATGGAAATTTTAGAGGAAAAAAGCAAATTCCTGTAAAAGATGTTGTTGATCAGGCGATTTCAAAATCTGATTCTGTAGAAAAAGTAGTTGTGCTTAAACGAACTGGAGATAAGGTTAAAATGTATTCTGGTAGAGATTTTTGGTGGGATAAATTTATTGAAGGACAATCTGAACTGAATAAGGCGGTAGAAGTTGACGCTGAAGATTTATTGTTCATTCTTTATACATCTGGTTCTACTGGAAAACCTAAAGGGGTTGTTCATTCCACTGCCGGATATATGATTTACACATATTATTCATTTATCAATGTATTTCAATATCAGGAAAATGACATCTACTGGTGTACTGCTGATATTGGATGGATTACGGGTCACTCCTATATTATATATGGACCTCTTTTAGCGGGAGCCACAACATTAATGTTCGAGGGTGTTCCAACACATCCACATCCTGGAAGATTCTGGGAAATTGTTGAGAAATATAGGGTTAATCAATTTTATACTGCCCCTACAGCTATTCGAGCACTTCAGGTTTATGGAACTAATCACATAGAAAAATACGATTTAAGCTCATTGAAAGTTATTGGTTCTGTTGGAGAGCCTATAAATGAAGAAGCATGGAATTGGTATCATGAGCATATTGGCAAGGGAAGATGCCCTTTAGTTGACACCTGGTGGCAAACTGAAACAGGTGGGATTATGATTTCCCCATTGGCTGGAATTACCCCAAATAAACCTGCATATGCTTCTCTTCCACTTCCTGGTGTTCAGCCAGTAATTGTTGATTCAGAGGGTAATGAATTGGTTGGAAATAATGTACAAGGAAACCTTTGCATAAAGTTTCCATGGCCATCGATGATTAGAACAACTTTTGGGGATCACCAACGCTGTAAAGACACTTACTTTTCTAACTATAAAGGGATGTATTTTACAGGTGATGGTGTAAAAAGAGATCATGATGGTTATTTAAGAATATTGGGAAGAGTTGACGATGTCATAAATGTATCTGGGCATAGATTGGGAACAGCTGAGGTTGAAAATGCAATTGACGAACATCCTGAGGTAATTGAATCTGCTGTGGTAGGCTATCCACATGAAATTAAAGGGCAAGGTATTTATGCTTTTGCTATCTGTGATAGCTCCAACAAAACAAATGATATTTTAGAGGAGGAAATAAAGCAATTGGTCAGAAAAATAATCGGCCCAATAGCCAAACCTGACCGTGTTCAAATTGTTTCTGGTTTACCAAAAACTAGGTCTGGAAAAATCATGCGAAGGATTCTAAGAAAAGTAGCAAGTAAAGATATTTCAAGTCTAGGTGATATTTCAACTTTGCTTAATCCAGAGGTAGTAGAGGAAATTATTAAGGGATCTGGCTAAATATAAAATTAAAGCAATTTAATTAGACGCTCAAGTGCAATAGATCTTGATCCTTTGATTAAGAAATTGGTTTTGAAATAGCTTTTCTCTGAAAGAAATTTTTCTGCTTCAAAAATTGTTTTGAACTTTTTTAATCTTTTACTCTCACGTTTTGTCTCAAAAAAATGATTTCCTACGGTCAAAACTTCCCCTACCTTAGAGTCCATAACTTGATGAATTATTTCTTCATGTGAAATTGGTGAATATTGCCCGAGTTCAAGCATGTCTCCCAATACAACTACTGATTTCTTATGTTTTGCATCACAAAAAGATGATATTGAGGCCTTCATACTTGTAGGATTAGCATTATAGGCGTCCAGAGTTATACGGTTATTTCCTTTTACAACTATTTGCGATCTGTTATTGACGGGTAAAAATGATGTAATTCCCTTTCTTATTTGATTAAAATTCAAACCAAAAAATTTTCCAATGGCAATTGCTGAAGAAATATTTGTAAAATTATAATTACCATAAATTTTACTTTTTATGATTTTATTTTCAAATTTAAAACTTAGTGTATTGGACTTTTCGATAATATAATTTATTTTAAAATCTGATTTTTCATCTTCACCGAATGTAAATGAATCAAGTTTTTTAGACCATTTTTTTTGAAGGTTATCATCCAAATTTAAAAAAGCTGTACGGGAATTCTTGAGTAGGAAATCGTATAACTCGGATTTTCCTTTGATAACACCTTCAAAACTTCCAAATCCCTCTAAATGGGCATAACCAAAGTTAGTAATCAGTCCAAAATCAGGGTTTGTAATTTTAGTTAAAAAATCAATTTCACCTATGTGATTAGCACCCATTTCAACAATACCAATTTCTGTATTTTCATCGAATTTCAATATAGTAAGTGGAACACCAATATGATTATTTAAATTTCCAAAAGTTGCTTTTGTAAAATATTTTTGGGAAAGAACACAATGAATCAATTCTTTAGTAGTTGTCTTTCCATTACTCCCAGTAAGGGCAATGATTTTGGTATTGATATGATTTCTGTGATATTTTGCAAGTTCCTGGAGGGCTTTTAAACTATTATCAACCAATATCATTTTTTTATTTTTTTTTGCAATTGAGGGATTGTCTACAATTGCATATCTGGCACCTTTTTCAATTGCCTCAATAGCAAATTCATTACCATCAAATTTTTTCCCCTTTAGGGAAAAGAATAAGCAGTCATTTTTTAGGTGTCTAGTATCTGTAACTACTCCTGAAGTTATTTTAAAATATTCATAGAGCTCTTCTGGACTCATAGCAAAAAAAAGCATCGAATGATGCCTTTACCAAATTATCTACCGCGCTTATGTCTTGCAGTTTTCTTAATTTTACTTTTTTGACCTAGACGTGACATTGCACAGCGGAAACCGATATAATCTGTAGCAATATATTGTGGAAGATATCTTCTTTGAGCAGGATCTAACCAATATGCACGATCTTTCCAAGAACCACCCTTATAAACTCTTACTTCATCAGTTATTAGAGATGTTCTTCTGTCAGATTCATCAATATTTCTAATAGTATTTCCATTTAAATCTTTAGTTACCTTGGGATGTGTAGGAGCGTCGTACATCGATGTAGATTCAGGTCTGCTATCAGGACTATTTACAATAGCATCTTTATCTGTTTCATACAATCTGGTTGACTCTATGTCCCCATCGCGGTAATTTCGATTATCACTTTCTGAGAAGTTTTGTCTTAAAAAAGTTTCTTCTTCGTCAATTGGGACCTGTTCCAATTGTCCTGGAAGTCGTTTGAGTAAAACTTTACCATTAGGTAAAGTGTCATAAAATATTTTATCAGGTGACAAGATAGTTGCAGTACCATCCTCACCAATTGCGTTTTTTAAATAAATATTACCACGGAAATAATTAAAATCATTAGCCTCATCATCAATGATAGGTCTATAAACATCAGAAACCCATTCAGCTACGTTACCAGCCATATCATATACTCCAAAATCATTTGGAGGATAACTTTTAACTTGTACAGTAATATCACCTCCATCATCAGACCAACCAGCTATTCCGCCATAGTCTCCTCTGCCAAATTTAAAGTTTGCAAGTTGATCTCCCTCACTTCTTCTTTCATCAGATCTAGTGTACTCTCCCGACCACGGGTATTTTTTCTTACCGCGATAAGTGTTGTATTCTCTATCACCAACAAGTGCAATCGCCGCATATTCCCACTCAGTTTCAGTTGGGAGACGATAAGAGGGCTGTAATAGTCCCTTTTCAACTCCAGCATATACATTTACAGTAGCAGTATCTTTTTTAATTGTACCTCTTTTACCCATTAAACTGTCAGATGCCATTAAGCCACCATATGCGGTTTTCGGTCTTTTTAGGTAAGCATCAGTACTAAAAGTGCTATTAGCATTTACAACTCCACCATCTACTTCACCATACCTTACATCTTTCTGAATATATGCTTCTCTCTCTAAAAGGTATTCATTTACTCGATTTGTTCTCCATTCAGCGAACTGGACTGCCTGAAGCCAGTTTACACCAACAACCGGGTATTCTGCATATGCAGGATGTCTAAGGTAATTAGTGGTTAATTCTTCCATATATCCTAAAGTATTTCTCCAAACTAATGTGTCAGGCAATGCACCTTTATAGATTTGGCGATAATCTTCGTTATTCAGAGGGAAAACAGTCTCTAACCAATTCAGGTATTCCATGTACATGAGATTAGTTACCTCAGTTTCATCAATGTAAAAAGACATAACATGTTGTTGAGTTGGAGAATTATTCCAATCATGCATAACGTCATCTTGAACTTGACCTTTTGTATATGTACCACCCTCGACAAAAACTAACCCCGGACCTGTCTCTTGGTCATCAAAGTCGACATTATATTGAAACCCACCTTTTTTAGAGTTAATTCCCCAGCCCGTAGCTCTTGATAGGTTGTTCCTTCCACCGCAGGCTAAAAAAAGTGAAATTAATACAAAAAGTAAGGTGCTTTTTATTAAAAAATTAATTTTCATATAGCTTAATATGGATATAATTTTCATTGCAATATACTAATAATCTACGGTTTAAAATTTATACTAATAGTCATTTTATCTGTATAATCACTCTTAAAACGATAAAAAAAATGATTTATTATGCCGTCTTAAACAAAAAAACTAATGTTAATAAGTTGTTAAACCAAATACAACATTAATCGAAAACTTCCGTTATGTAGATAGTTTGTTAAACTTTTTTATGAAAATTTCAAATACCTACTTAATAATTATTTTCTCATTAATAAGTTTGTTTTCAGCTTCAGCACAGCAACGTGTTATAACTACAGGCGTGCCTTTTTTGCTAATTACTCCTGATGCAAGAGCTGGTGGTATGGGCGAATTAGGCGTTGCTTCTTCGCCGGATGCTTATGCTCAGCAATGGAATCCTTCAAAATATACATTTATAGAGAGTGATAGTGGACTAGGCCTAAGTTATACTCCATATTTGAGGCAATTGGTTGATGATATTTTTTTGGGTAGCCTTACCTATTTCAATAAAATTAATGAAAGAAGTGCTTGGGCTACGAGTTTAAAATACTTTAGTCTTGGAAATATTCAGTTTAACGAGAGCATTGCTGGAACTATAGTTGACCAAGGCTCTAAAAGACCAAATGAGATTACACTGGATGTTTCTTATTCTCTTAAATTGAGTGAAAAGTTCTCAATGTCAGTAGCAGGAAGGTATATAAGGTCAGATTTGAAAATTAATTTAGATATTGATGCTACCTCAGCAAATACAATTGGAGTAGATGTCTCTGGATTTTATCAAGGAAGCTCATTTGGGATAGGAAATAAAGATGCAATTTTTAGGACGGGTTTTAATATTTCAAATATAGGACCGAGATTGAAGTATGATGAAGGAGGACAAAAAGATTTTATACCTACAAATCTAAGAGTTGGAAGCGGAATTGATATTATTATTGATGATTCAAATATTTTGGGATTTAATGTTGAGTTTTCTAAACTTATGGTTCCCTCACCAATAGCCTTCTATGATGAAAATAATAATCTTTATTATCGTCAACCAGATGTTAGTTTTTTTAAAGGTATGCTTGAGTCTTTTAGTGATGCACCAGGTGGAACTAAAGAGGAATTAAAGGAAATTACTTGGGCAATTGGGACAGAATATAAATTCAGCGAAAATTTTGCGCTAAGAACGGGTTATTTTAATGAAAGTGAAGAAAAGGGTTCTAGAAGATATTTGACTTTTGGGGCAGGATTTAAATACAATAATACAAATATTGATATCTCTTATTTGTCCTCAACTTCAAAGGTTAGAAACCCATTGGAAAACACACTTAGATTTTCTCTTACATTTAATTTTGGTGGTCTAAATGGCGGTGTTTAGATATCTTTACACTTTTATTTAAATACTTTTACTTTTTTTCTAAAATTATTTAATAGATAAATTTTTATGAAAAGAATTGAATTCAGTAATTTTGAAAATAATTTGAATTTGATTATTCCATTAGATTAATGAAGAAAGTTGATAAGTCTATTTACCTAAAGTGGTATGAAGACATGCTGTTCTGGAGAAAATTTGAAGATAAATTAGCTGCCGTATATATACAGCAAAAAGTTCGTGGATTTCTTCACCTTTATAATGGTCAAGAAGCGGTTTTAGCGGGAGCTCTTCATGTAATGGATCAAAAAAAAGATCGAATGATTACCGCATATAGGAATCATGTTCAGCCAATTGGTATGGGAGTGGATCCGAAAAGGGTAATGGCTGAGCTTTATGGAAAATCAACTGGAACTTCAATGGGTCTGGGTGGATCCATGCACATTTTTTCTAAAGAAAAAAGATTCCACGGTGGACATGGAATTGTTGGGGGTCAAATACCTTTAGGTGCTGGAATGGCTTTTGGTGATAAGTATTTTAACCGTGATAATGTTACCCTTTGCTTTATGGGTGATGGAGCAGTTAGGCAGGGATCACTTCATGAAACTTTAAATCTTGCAACTCTATGGCAATTACCTGTAGTTTTTGTCGTTGAAAATAATGGCTATGCAATGGGTACCTCTGTTGCTCGAACTGCCAGTCATCAAGAAATTTGGAAATTAGGTTTGGGTTACGAAATGCCCTGTGGACCTGCAGATGGAATGGATCCACTTGCTGTAGCTAAGGTACTTGATAAAGCAATTAAACTAGCCCGAGCTGGGAAAGGACCGTCATTCTTAGAAATGAAAACCTATCGTTACAGGGGTCACTCAATGTCTGATGCTCAGAAGTATAGAACTAAAGAAGAAGTAGAGGAATACAGAAAAATTGATCCAATTACACAGGTTAAAGATGTGATTATAAAAAATAAATATGCTCCACAAAAGCGATTGGATGAAATTGATGCTAAGGTCAAAGCAGCGGTTGCAGAATGTCAGAAATTTGCTGAGGAATCTCCATTCCCAGAAAAATCTGTCATGTATGACGCAGTATACGAACAGGAAGATTATCCATTCATTAAGCATAAATTAGATTAGTATGGCAGAACTAATTAATATGCCTCGTTTAAGTGATACTATGGAAGAAGGTACTGTTGCTAAATGGTATAAAGAGGTGGGTGACTCTGTAAAAGAAGGAGATATTTTAGCTGAGATTGAGACCGATAAGGCAACAATGGAATTCGAGTCCTTTCAAGAGGGTGAATTATTACATATTGGAATTAAAGAAGGAGGAACTGCTCCTGTTGATTCTCTTTTAGCTATAATTGGTGTTAAAGGAGAGGATATTTCATCTTTTCTGGATAAAGGAGTGGTTTCTGATGACATTCAAATAGATGAGGAAAAAACCCCATCCATTCAAGTATCTGATTCTTCTAATGAAGGTACTGTTTTGCCTCCAGATGTTGAGGTGATTACCATGCCTCGATTAAGTGATACTATGGAGGAGGGAACAGTAGCAAAATGGAATAAAAAGGTTGGTGATAAAGTTTCTGAGGGTGATATACTAGCCGAGATTGAAACAGATAAGGCGACAATGGAGTTTGAATCATTTTATTCGGGCGTATTGTTGTACATTGGTTTAGAAGAAGGGGCTTCAGCACCGGTAGATTCAATATTAGCAGCCATAGGCAAGGAAGGTACTAATCTAGAACAAGTCAAGTCTGCATTGATGTCACGCAAATCCTTAGTAGTTGAGTCAGTTAAAGATAATTCAACTGATCTTGAGGTCTCTGACAAGAGTGAATTAACGCAACCAGTACCTATCGAAATAGAAAAGCCAGTTGTAAACCAAAATGTAAATGAAAGATTAATTGCCTCTCCCTTAGCTAAAAGATTAGCTGAGGAAAAAGGGATTGAATTGTATGAGATTAAAGGAACTGGAGAGGGCGGAAGGATTATTAAACGAGATATTGAAAGTTTTAAAGGTGGAAATAAGTCTGTTGAGTTACAGATACCTAGTGGCCAAGAGAGCATCACCGAAATTGCAAACAGCACAATGAGAAAAGCTATCGCAAAACGACTTTCAACATCAAAATTTTCTGCTCCCCATTACTATCTGAGCGTTGAATTTAATATGGATAACGCAATTGCATTTAGAGCACAGTTCAATACATTTCCTGATACGAAGGTTTCATTCAATGACATTATTTTAAAAGCTGTTGCATTATCACTTAAAGAACACCCTCAAGTAAACTCACAATGGTTTGACGATAAAATAATTCAAAATCATCATGTGCATTTAGGTGTCGCAGTTGCCGTGGAGGACGGATTAATTGTACCAGTTGTAAAGTTTACTGATGAGTTAGATCTTAGGCAGATTGGAACGACGGTCAAAGACTATGCCGTCAGGGCAAGAGAAAAAAAACTAACCCCCTCAGAAATTGAAGGAAGTACTTTTACAGTTTCTAATCTAGGGATGTTCGGTATTCAGGAGTTTACTTCTATTATTAACCAACCAAATTCAGCAATTTTATCTGTTGGTGCTATTGAGAAAAAACCTATTGTTAAAAATGATGCAGTTGTTGTAGGAAATAATATGAAACTCACTTTAGCTTGTGATCACAGAACTGTAGATGGAGCTACGGGAGCTCAGTTTCTTCAAACCTTGAGGATGTTCATTGAAAATCCAATTAGATTATTGGTTACCTGAAACAAAAATATTCAATTGATTTAAAATCATTAAGATGAAAACCCTAGTTGTTTCCGGTACCAGTAGGGGAATAGGCCTCGAAATATGTAAGCAAGCCGCCATAAGAGGTCACCAAGTAATTGCTTTGTCAAGAAATATAAAGCCATTACTTGGTTTAAAAAATATTCATCCATTTTCAGTTGACTTAACTGACGAAAGATCTATTCGTAGATTTATAGAAAAAATTGGCAAATCTTTTCCTAAAGTTGATGCACTGATTAATAATGCAGGTAGCTTAATAAATAAACCATTTCTTGAAACATCAAATGAGGAATTCAAAAAAATTTATCAGGTAAATTTATTCGGAGTGGCCTCGCTAATTCGTTTAATTTTTTCTTTTCTTGACGTTAAAGGTCATGTAGTCAATATAAGCAGTATGGGAGGGGTTCAAGGATCAGCAAAATTCCCTGGCCTGTCAGCATACTCTAGTAGTAAAGGGGGACTAATTATATTAACGGAATTGTTAGCAGAGGAATTTAATAAAACCGGACCTGCTTTTAATGCTCTGGCTCTTGGAGCTGTTCAAACAGAAATGTTAGAGGAAGCTTTTCCAGGATATAAAGCTCCAATTTTGGCGAGTGATATGGCCACATATATTATTGATTTTGCTTTAAATGGTCAAAAATTTTACAATGGAAAAGTACTACCTATAGCTTCTAGCATTCCCTAATAAAGATGGAATTTCAGGCTAAAGTTTTTCAAGATTATGTTCCACACGCTGCCGTTACACCCCTGTCAAAATACATAAAGCATTGGAAAGTCAACTTGATTATTAAGCAAAGGCGTATTACTAAACATGGGGATTTTAAGTTATTTTCAGAGGGAGTCCATCAGATTTCTATAAATAATTCAGAAAACCCATATCGATTCCTTATAACAGTAATTCACGAAATTGCTCATTTGGTAGCTTTTAAGGAATTTGGTTATTCGATAAAGCCCCACGGTAAGGAGTGGAAAAGATGCTATCAAAAATTAATGGGTCCCTTTTTGAAGCCAGAAATTTTTCCTCAAGATTTACTTAATTTATTGAAAAATCATTTCAAGAACCCTAGAGCATCTACCGATTCTGATTTTAATCTTGTTATTGAGCTAAATAAATTTGATCCTAAAACGGAAAAAAACTATATTTTTGAATTGGATTTTGGGGCAGTTTTTGAAATACATAATGGAAGAAAATTTATTTTGGGTTCAAAGAGAAAAAAAAGGTTTGAATGTGAGGAAATATCGACTCAAAGAAAATACCTTTTTAGTCCCCATGCTAGAGTAAAAAAGCTTGTAAGAAATGGATAATTGCTTTGCAATAATTATGGCTGGTGGAGTGGGTGCCAGATTTTGGCCATCCAGTACGTCAGAATACCCTAAGCAGTTTATTGATATGTTAGGCAGCGGAAACTCACTCCTGCAAAGTACATTTAGTCGTTTAGTAAAAATTGTTAATTCAGAAAATATTTATATTGTGACTCAATCTCGATACAAAAAAATCATTTTGGATCAATTGGGAAATAAACTGCATGAAGAACAAATAATTTGTGAACCAGATCGAAGAAATACTGCTCCTTGTATTCTTCTTGCTAGTCTAAAAATACAAAAACGAAATAAAGAGGCTAAAATAATTGTTTCTCCAAGCGATCATACTATCAAAGATGAGGCTACTTTTAAAAGTGACATGGAATTTGCCCTTTCATCAGCTGGAAGTGAAAATTTAATCACATTCGGCATTAATCCAACTTTTCCATCTACAGGTTTTGGATATGTTAAAGTAAATTCGGAAAAGAATAGATTGAAAACTGTTTTGGAGTTTACAGAAAAACCAGATAAAATTAAAGCAAAGTCATTTATTGATTCAGGAAATTATTATTGGAATTCTGGAATATTTGTCTGGTCTGCTAAAGCTGTTTTGAAAGGTTTTAAAGAATATGTACCTAGGCTTTTTGATCTATTTTACTCGGGAATTAATGTATTAAATACATCTGACGAAAAAAAGTTTATAACAGATAATTATCCTTTAGCTGAAAATATTTCCATTGATTATGCTTTAATGGAAAAACATAAGTTAATTCATTTGATTCCTGCAAGTTTTGATTGGGATGATTTAGGCAGTTGGAAGTCAATATATGATTTAAATCCAAAAGACGCTGCTAGCAATGTTATTATCAACTCTAAAGCTTATTTAGATCAATCAACTAATAATCTTATTAAAGCTAATCCCGAGAAAAAAATAGTTATCTCAGGCCTTAACAACTTTATTATTGTTGACAGTGAAGATGTTTTAATGATCTGCCCAATTGGTAGAGATCAAGAAGTGAAAAATCTTTCTGAAAAAGCACTAGATAGACTTGAGGATTAATTATTGATTTACTTTTGGTATACTTGTCGAGCTTTTTTGAAGAGATTTGAGGAATAAATAAAATTACTTACTGTTTCATTATCTGTATTGAAAACTTCTTTATTTGTCCCTTCCCAACCTTTGTTACCATTTTCTAGGAATAATACCTTCTCACCGATTTCCATTACTGAATTCATATCATGAGTATTAATTATTGTAGTAATTTTATATTCTTTGGTAATTTCTAGAATTAGATTATCAATAATAGTAGATGTCTTGGGGTCTAATCCCGAATTCGGCTCATCACAAAAAAGGTATTTTGGATTCATTACAATTGCTCTCGCTATAGCGACCCTTTTTTGCATACCACCAGAAATTTCAGAGGGTAGTTTTTTATTAGCATTTATAAGATTAACCCGCTTGATAACCTCATTTGCTCGTTCTTTCATCTCTTCAAAACTTTTTTTAGTAAGCATTCGCATTGGAAAAATTATATTTTCTTCCACTGACATTGAGTCAAAAAGTGCACTTCCCTGAAAGACCATTCCCATTTCTTGTCTTAAAATACTTCTTTCTTTAATATTCATTTTTTGGAATGAAATCTTGTCAAAAAATATTTCGCCACCGTTAGTGCCAAATAATCCTAATATGCATTTTAATAATACGGTTTTACCAGACCCACTTTGACCTATAATCAAATTGGTTTTACCATTTTCAAATTCAGTCGAGATATCATTGAGAACAGTCACACCATTAAAGGTCTTGTTTAATTTTTTTACTGAAATCATGAGGTAAGTAATAATTGGGTAATAATGTAATTTGTCACAATAATCACTACACTTGTCCACACAAAAGAAGTAGTGCTTGCCTTGCCTACTTCAAGAGCACCACCTTTTAAAAAATAACCGTGATAAGAAGGAATAGTGGCCAATATAAAAGCGAAAAAAGCTGTTTTAATAAACGCATAACTGATGTGAAAGGGTATAAAATCTAATTGTATTCCCTCAATGAAATCAGCACTCGAACAAAACCCTCCATATATTGAGGCAATGTAACCTCCAAAAATTCCTAAGAACATAGAGATGGTTATGATAAAAGGGTAAAGAAGTAAAGCAATTACCTTTGGAAAGATAAGATAATTATAAGTATTAATACCCATTACTTTTAAAGCATCGATTTGCTCTGTAACACGCATTGATCCCAGGCTCGAAGTTATAAATGAGCCAACTTTACCAGCCATAATGACTGATATGAATGTTGGGGCAAATTCTAAAATAACAGATTGTCTTGTAGCAAATCCAATCAGGTTTTTAGGCATTAGGGGGTTATTTAGATTTAAGGCTGTTTGGATCGCCACTACTCCTCCAACAAAAAAAGATATAAAGGATACGATTCCAATTGACCCTATGATCAAAGAGTTAATTTCGTTGATGATCAGGCCTTTCATCACACTCCATTTAGTAAATCTCTCAAAGACCTTACCTACCATTATGGAGTATGTTCCAATATTATGAAGAAAACTCATT